>Ga0268283_1000334_pt1 | contig 35817 bp, 31 predicted proteins | sample saktaG_13_FD_190140 | JGI IMG/M metagenome (GOLD analysis project Ga0268283, IMG submission 190140) | Saline water microbial communities from Sakinaw Lake, British Columbia, Canada - sak_2013_06_06_36m | ecosystem: Environmental > Aquatic > Non-marine Saline and Alkaline > Saline ...
CCGATATGCAAAGGAGAGTTAAAATGATCAATTTACTCTTCGTGTATCTACTTTTGTATCTACCGCAAGAAAAAAGCCACCTACATTAACTTTGTAAGTGGCTGATTATCTGGTGACCCCGGAGGGATTCAAATAGGTGCAGTCTTTTACTTTCAATTTCGTTTAAAGTGCTTTATTACAGAGTATTATGTTTTTTACGAAAGCAATGAAATGCACAAAAAAGCAAAGAAAAGAAGAAAATGTTTAACCAAATGTTTAACCAACATATTTTTGTTTTACCTTTATGGCAAAGGATTTAGAGATGGCCACAACAAAGTTAATATTAAAATTAGATAAAGAAAACAAAAATGGAAAAATTCCACTTTATTTAAGGATTATTCAAGACAGGAAGCCAAGTTACATTTCCCTTGGTGTTTATCTTAAAAAAAGTGAATGGAATGATGAGGAGAAAAAGGTAAAGAAAACGCATTCCAATTCAGGGAGATTGAATGCTTACATAGCAAAAAAGGTTTCGGAGGCAGAGGCGAAAATAATCGAACTTCAAACCAAGCAAAAACGCCCAAGTGGAAAAAAGATAAAAACCGAAATCATGGGTGGCGCAGCAGTTAACTTTTTCGAGTTTACCCAAACCCATATCGACGCAATAGAGCAGGCAGGACACATTGGGATGGCGCGAAGGATAAAATCGATCAAAGAAAAGCTAAAGGCTTACCTGGGTCATGAAAACCTATTCCTCACTGATATTGATGTAGAGTTCCTGGTTAAGTTTAATGATTATCTTGCAGGATCGCTCCACAATAAAACAAACACCATTACAAGCAATATGAAATTGATCAGGCGAATGCTGAATGATGCCATTCGTCAAGGGAAGATGAATAGGAATGATTATCCTTTTTACTCCTATCGGTTAAAGAGTGAACCTACAAAAAAGGATTTTCTGACAGAGGAAGAGTTACTGGAAATGGAAAAACTCGATTTGGAAAAGGGATCAAGATTAGCAGAAGTTCGGGACATGTACATTTTTTCTGCTTATGCTGGAGGGATCAGGGTTTCAGACCTGCTAATGCTTCGATGGAAAAATGTAGATGGAGAGCGGCAACATTTCAAGGTGCTTAAAACTGGAAAAGAACTGCATATTAAACTCCCGGAAAAAGCATTGGATATTCTTAAAAGATATAAACCCAGGAAGTGTGACCCTGAATCACTGATCTTTTCAATACTGCGTTCAAATATTGATTTTGATAATCCCAAACAGCTTTTGGGGGCTATTACATCTGCTACTACTCAGATCAATGACCGGTTAAAGGTCATTGCTTTAAATGCTAAAATTCAAAAACGGTTAAGTTTTCATACGGCCAGGCATACTTTTGCAACCCGCGCTCTACGAAAGGGGATTAGGATCGAATATGTATCCAAGTTGCTTGGCCATGCTACAATTAAGGAAACACAGGTTTACGCTAAAATCATCGATGAGGAACTGGATCTGGCGATGGACATGTTTAACGAAAAAAGACAAGTAAAGAAAAAAAAGGCTGTAAAAAAACCTGGAACACCAAATACATCCGTCAAGAATAAGAAGAAACCTGAATTCGCAAAAAAGATCAAGCCATAAATTCAAATTATCTTCGATTTCTTAGTAAGAAAAATCCAAAGACCACGAATGTTATCAAACCTGATACTAGCCAAGGGATGGATGCAATAAGATTATCCAGTTTATCAGGCTTTACAATTTTTATCATTTCTACCGGAATGGTTCGACGAATTATAACTGTATCTGCCTTGCATTTGCCACGAATGTAAAGTGTGTCATGAATTCGCTTGATAGTTATTTCGAGGCGCTCTTTTTGGAGGATGATGGTATCATGAATACTGTCGAGATAAATAACGGTATCAGCTTCGACCTGGGGAATGGTCATGGTGTCGCTGATCACAATGGTATCTGGGATCGTTAATTCGGGATGGCGGGTCAGTAACCGATTAAGCCTGGCTGATGGAGAACAACCAGTTAGAATTGACAACACCAGGAGGAGAGATATTATGAGGATCGTTTTCATAGGTAGGATATTTTAATGTTGAACATTAAGCAATGCATCATAAATAGCTTACAAATAAATATTTAATCGGTTATACCAGCCACGTTCAAATCGACTTTGGGATGGTTCCTTTTTGATAATGTTCATGATGAAGGCAACCCTGGAATTGTAAATCTGGATCAGGAATTGATAAGGATTCGCACGGTTTACTGCTTTTAACGTTACCGGTCCGACAATGCCATCGGCAGGAACTCCCAGGATACGCTGCGGGATAATAATGCCCCATTTCCCGCTGCACCAGAGCCAATCGACCAGGATATCGGCAACCTTCTGGTTTTTGATCTCATCGGCATGCCAGCGATTCCAGTAACATTTTTCGAGTACCAGCATGGCGTCAGCAGGTGTTAACAACCGGATATCGTCGATATCGATATCAGAATCTCCATCCTTGTCGTACCCAACTTTACGCCAGGTGGATAAAGTAATTCCCATATTGGTGGGTCCTCCCCGATCGATTGGATCGTTTGAAAACAGTCCTTCACTGAGGAAGAGTTTTGTTGCGAGGTGATTGATATTTGCCATGGCTAAAGGTTTAATTATGAATTTCTATTTCGATTGAATAACTTTGATTCGTAACATCTTAACCTCATCAATTTAAACTATGGATTAAGGTTTCGAGGTTAGTTTCAAGAAAGTATCCCTGACATAAATAAGTCCGAGGATTGTCGGGAAAAAGGCTGAAAATTCACCCAGGGTGATGATTCTCACGAAAAGCAGTACTACCGCAAGGATCAGCAATGTGAATCCAAGAGCAGTAGTTTTCCAGTTGTTAAAAATTCGATCTTTCATAACGAATGGTTTAAAAGGTTAAATAAATTGTCGGATGACGATTGACGCTTAATGGAATTCGATGTGAGGTGATATCCGGGGATCATGTCACTTGGGGTTGTTGCGGAGGTAAATCTGGATTTCATCAATGCGCTTCAGGATTTCCTTGGTGTCGGCTTTGATGTCGGACCTGATGATGTCGAAGTTCCGGGTGTTGTCTGTTTTGTGTAAGAGTAAATCCTGCTTAAGGTTTGTAATCTCCACATTCAATTCTGCCAGGCGGATTTCCATATGGACCCATATAGAGATGATTGCCAACAAGAATGTGAACAGACTTATGGCCTGAGCAAGTGGCATTCCCAATATGTTCGATTTCATTGTCATGGCTTATGGAGTATTATTAATAGGGGTATGGAAAAAAAGATGCCCCTTTTCATTTGAGCAGGGGCACCTTTGTTGCAAATATTACTGTACGACATTGGCTGCGTCTGCGCCAGCCTTGAACTGAATGATCCCCTTCGGACCTCCTCCTACTGTCTGCGAATAATCGACAGTCAGCACATGAAGCGCTATTTGGGCTCCTACCCATTCAACCGGGAGATTAATCTCGGCTGATCCGGCAGAACGGAGTTCAACGTCGGGAAACAGGATCACCTTGTTGGTGGAGCAGTTGATCAGGATGAAGGTGAGCGGCGACGCCAGTTCATCGGGATTCACCGTGTTCGGATTCCAGCTGAAGTCAATCACCTGGTCGGGCAGTGAAGTCAACACGACGTTTGAGATCGTGCTTCCTTCAAAATCGCACAAAATGATCTTTGTGTGGTCGAGTACCGGGGGATCGCCGGCAAAGGCGTTCTTTACGTTGATGCTCACAATTTTGTTGAATGGGGACATCTTTTTCAGCGAATTGGCATACACTGAGTTGATCAGGGGTAGAACCTGACGGATCAGGTACACGATGGTCGAAAACTTGGTCCGTTGGGTGGACTGACCGATTGTGTTAGGATTCTTCACTCCAGCCGGTTTGGTGCGCATGGTATTCATACCAAACTGTTTGGAGAACACGGCAGTACCGAACATTTTGCGGGTCCTGCCTGTGATGGGGTTTTGAACGATAGCCATTGTAGTAAGTTTTAAAGGTTAATACTGAATTAGTGGACTTGATACGGACTTGATACGGGTTTAATGCGGTCCGAACAGACACAAAGGTAGTATCAACAAAAGCGATAATGATCATAATACATTGATTATCTTTGCATTATGAATGATTATACATTTCTTTGCTTTAAATTACTTTTTTGGGTATGTTGCCAGGAAGAGATTCTAAGGGGGATCTGAATAGAAAAAAGAAAAATTTATCAAGAAGGATTATCGCGTTCAGGAATATTAATTCAGGAAATGCAATTCACTGCGATCTTCAACAGTACCTAAATGAACCTCCCCGCTGGTCGGCGGGGAGGAGGTCCGGAACTGGTTAGCGCCTTTTTCTTTTGTGTTTCAAAGTTTGCTTGTCGGTTTCCTTCACTGTAGTTGAAGGATTTTGCTCTGCAAATCTTTTTGTGGTGTATTCACCATTGTCGGCGCGACGGTACCGCTGTTGTTTTCTGATTGTTGACATGGCTGCAGATTTAGATATAGGATGAGTAATTACACCCTGCAAATATAAACCCGTCCTTCACGATTTGATTGAAACGAAATGATCTATAGATATTTATGCATTCATTTTCATTCAATGGCCATCTGTTTGACCTTCCACTCTCCTACTCATTTCCAAAAATCTGATTACTCTGAAAATGTGACATCCCAAGTGGATCCTGAACGTATTGATTATCTGAACTCCGATATTTATCCTTGAAATCCATCCCCCGGTAAACCCTGGCCTGCTGGCCAGGGAACCGGGCTTGCACAGCGACACTTAGGCTTTGTGAGCATGGGTAAGTTGAATGAGCGACCGCAACTCGCGAATGACGAATTGCTTTGATTGCGCAGCTGCATTGACAAGCTTGATGCGATTAAGCTGCGACTGAACCTGAGCTTTGTAAGAAGCCCTGGAACGATTGGATGATTGAATTGTTGCCATGACAGATGGGATTTAAACCGGTGAATACTGTGTGAATAAATGCAACTCATGCCCGTTTCGACCGAAGTAAATTTTTGCATGCAAGGCTGCTGGTCATTTTTTTACCCAAAAAAAATAAACACTTAAAAAAATGACAGCACCGAACGTGCGCTGGCCTTGCAATGCAAAAAATTTACGAAGGTACCTTTGGCGTGAGTTGCATTTATTGCACTCGCACATCCGGCAAAGCCGGAAGCATGGGCGTTAGCCCGAAATCACTCATCAGGGATCCAGGAAGCTGATCATGTCCTGAAACCACCGGTATACATCTTTCAGGACATCCCTATCCACCGCGAAACATTATTCATGACCTTCCATCCACGGGAGTGGGAATCCTGGCTCTGAAGGCGGCGTTGGAGCTCCACAGGGAACTGGAATCCGAATTTTAAAGGAAATGGGAACCCTGACATGAGGATATCTCTGCTCTATTGGTATATTCACTGGCAGCCTGGGTGGATCAGGAATAACCGGCGGATCCGAAGGAACCTGGTTCTCTATCGGATCATCGAATTGAATAAATAATTGAGTCTCCATTTATAGCTTTTTTGTAGTAATGCTATGACAGGCAGCATTGCGGGCAACCGCAATGATAAACAGTACAGAAACCGTCAAACTCATTATCTAGCAGTACATATAACCTCCGTTTTTGAAAAGGGTGAAAATATAATTATGGGAAAAAATTAAAATCTTAGCATCCAGTTACCGGATAAAATTTTAGATGCAAGGCTGGCGGTCGTTTATTTTTACACCAAAAAATAAATATTTCAAAAATAAACGAAGCCACCCGTAGGGCTTGGCCTTGCAGATATAAAATTTTAGTAGGTAATTTTGCGAATGATTTTATTTTATTAGCTGGCTGACATAGCGAATGAAAGCTGGCAAGGATCGCCACTTTATGAAATAATGTGGCGAGGGTGGCAGGCAGACGGTAAAGGTATAATAACCAACCGGCGTTATTTCTTCAACGCGGGTTGGTTGTGGTGAAAGCTGGCTTGACCTTGCCGATGGCAGGATGCTGGCGGACGATCTGCCAATGATTGCACCCGAGGCACGAGGCGTGCAATAGATGGCAGGAGCTGGCTGGATGACTGAGAAAACACAGCGGGGCCAACCTGCGGCCATTTCTTTCCGCTGGTTGGCCTTTAACGAGAAGCTGGCAGACCTGCTCAAATGAAGCTGATGCGACAATGTATTCACCGGTATCGGCAAACGGCAAAGGAACCGGCGAATAACGCATTGAAGTAGCTTTTATGGAAGGTGAGCGGAGCGCTTTTGACATGCACCGCTGGTATTCAGTTTTGAAACAGGACAATGGAAGTTGGTGCATGGCAAGGGCACGTAGCGAGGCCTGTAATAACAAGATACCTTCAATGGGTTATGATTGAGGTGAGATACTTTGCCGCCACTCGTTGTACTGACTACGGAAAAATGAAAAGTTCCGGGAGCTGCGTTATGTTGGTACTTGCGATTTTTTGAGCAATGTACCAACGGAACGCATAGTAATTTGGCATCCGGAATAGGTTTATTGGGCAACCGGTTGCAAATAGCGGGACGAGCTTACGGTTGAGCGAAGTGGACAGTAGCCAAAGCGGCCTCTTTGCCTCTGGCGTTGTGACCGTAGCGAGCAGTAAAGCCCGGAAAGATAATTTGCAACGGGTTGCCCTTTGGTGAATGCTGACTTGACCTTGCCGATGGCAGAATGCTGGCAGACCACCTGCCAATGATTGCACCCGAGGCACGAGGCGTGCAATAGGTGGCAGAAGAAGGCTGGATGACTGAGAAAACATCAGGGAGACAACCGGCGGCCATTTCTTTCCGCTGGTTGGCTGCTGGCAGAATGATAGCTTACCATGATCACTTGCTGAACCCGAAAAGCTGAAATTTTGAAGGCGGAGCCGGGTGAAATACGCACTATAGATACGGAAATATCAGGCGATGGCTGAAAAATTATCAGCTTGAGTGGTGCGGTATGTGATCAAACAACCGCTGCCAATATGTTTTCTTTTCTTGAAACTTTTTGGCGGCGGAATGGCCGGAAGTCCGGAATATGGATTCTACAAGGGACTCTCGTAATGCTCGTTAAAACAGGAGGCAGGGCATTTGCCGGTTTTTAAGTTTGGAGAGGGTAATTTGGGTGCTTTATGCGATACCGGAAATTTCAGGGAAAATGCAGCGAACGCTGAGAGGATTGCGCGGCAGGAACATTTGCGATGGATGACAGTTTTTTCACCGCTGCGGCGCAACCTCGCAGCAGCGAGCGGTTGGGGAGTGAAGGGCTTGCTGTGGCAGCAAATGGAGCGTCAGGCGGCAAGGAGAATGCTGATAAATAGATTACTGTTTGTATGCCGACGGTCGCGGAATGCAGCGAACACATGAAGCCCGGGAACGACCAATTGGTCTTGGCAGGTATTGCATAATGCACCTGTACCCAGGCAAAATGCGCTGCCGTCACTCGTTGTACTGAATAACGTTTCCGCAGTGGACAAAACGAGGCCACTTCCTGACCTAAACTGATACCACTTTTATAGACAGATTATCATCTGATTAAAATGTAAAAAGTCTTATTGGTTTTTACTCATATTTTATGTCCATTGATTTTTCGTTATGTAATATTAAGTGGTCTCATTTCTGTTCAGGGAGTGGTGCCGTCTCTAATCAGGACTGAATAACGCCCCAGGATTTATAAGCATTTACGGGCAACTTGCTGTAGCCGAATGGAGGTGGATGCCGCTTTTCAGGCGATCCACCGGAATGAGTGGTGAAGTATGTTGACCAAACAGGATATGCATACGGAATTAGCAAACTGATGCCTGCCGCCGTTTTTTCTTCAACGGGGACAGGCAGTGACTCATGCTGGCAGACCGATGCTGCCGGTATATGCAGGTCAAGGGCAATGAGCGGCGAGGATTGGGATGGAGGAGTAAAATTTTGAAAAGCTTGTGCTATCACCAGCCCAAGACTGTGCAAGCCGCGAATGGTATAGACCGATAATGCAGGCAGCAAACTCAAATTGCACGTTATACTGTTACCGGAAACTGATGGCAAAGCACCCACTCAAACCTCTCGTGCTACTAACGGGGATATTTAACATAATTTGGTTATAGGACAAGGCACACCCGAAAAAATAGATATGTAGTGCCTTGTACTATAACTGCATGTTATGTTAATATAGCCCGTGCGACACGCTGGCGAATAGATAACTGTTTGACTATGAAATACATTGATGATTCTTGATCAAACTCTGTGTTCCTTCACAGATAGCCTACCGGCACATGCGATTGGTGCAAACCTTTGGTGTGAAGCTGCCGGGAACAATTGATCGTACAAGCAAATCGTGAGGTTTGTTTATCGTCCCAGTATCATGGACACGATCGATGGCTTGGATGGTATGGTTAACATATGTGAACTGTCGTTAAAGCATCGTAAATAACAATAGCGAAAGATACTGATACGCTATGACCAAAATGGTAAGAGGGAAAGAGAAACTGTTTGGGTTATCAGTTTCCAAGGATAACAATTCCTCCGGTGTGATGACAGAACCTAACCCATCTTGTTATCTATTTGAAACGTGGTAATCCTGTATACTTCTCCTGATAACCGGAGAAAGTATTTCGCAAGAAGTACCGGTAAGTATGCAGGCAAAGGAGGGTGAAGAAAGCGAATGCCCTGTTGTAATGATGGGGACACAGATTTGAATGTTATCTGGCCCGAAAGGGAGCCCACTTTCACCTGGTTCTCTATTACGAGAAAATTGTAGTAAGATTTTAATTCAGGAAAGCAAATGAATCTTAACGGATGTGCACTTGAAACAACGTGTGTTGCCTGGCAGTTTATTAACTGGGAAAAGGTAACACAGAGCGTAAAATCAGTACAATCACGTATCGTAAAGGCAATAAAAGAGGGTCGCCATAACAAGGTTAAATCCTTACAGTGGCTACTCACACACTCCTTTTCTGCAAAATTACTCGCAGTGAAGAGAGTTACACAAAACGCCGGGAAGAAAACGGCAGGCACTGATGGAATAATATGGAAAAACCCACGTCAGAAAATGAATGCTGCGAAATCATTGCGCAGAAATGGTTATAAAGCCCGTCCCTTGAAAAGAGTTTACATTCTCAAGAAAAACGGGAAGAAACGCCCTTTAGGAATACCAACCATGCATGATAGAGCAATGCAAGCGCTTTATCTGATGGCACTTGTCCCAGTAGCAGAAACCAAAGCAGATCCGTGCTCTTATGGGTTCAGGACCGGCAGGAACTGCGCTGATGCAATTGCCAGATGCTATATCCACCTGTCAAGAACTGACAGTCCTACATGGGTATTGGAAGGAGACATAAAAGGTTGTTTCGACCACATCAACCATCAATGGTTACTGGATAACATACCTATTGACAAGTTGGTGCTGCAACAATGGTTAAAATCAGGATTCATTGAAGGCGGAAAACTATTTCCGTCCACAGAAGGGACACCCCAAGGTGGTATAATCTCGCCAACATTAGCCAATATGACTCTTGATGGGCTGGAAGATGCTATCAACCGGAGTTACAGAGAAAAAATCCGGGGAATGGGTATCGTTGGAAGAAACCGACACAAAATCCACCTGATCAGATACGCTGATGACTTCATTGTCACGGCTGATTCTCCTGACATATTAAAGGATGTTATTCAGCCAGCCATTGAACAGTTCTTATCTAACAGAGGATTAACATTATCGGCAGAAAAAACCAAAATATCCAACATTGAAAAGGGGTTCGATTTTCTGGGACAAAATATCAGGAAATACAAGGGAAAACTCATAATTAAACCATCAAGTAGCAGTTACACTTCTATTACCTCAAAAGTTAAGGAGATAATAAAGATGAGCTACTCTATCAAACCTGCCAAACTTATTGTCATGTTAAATCCAGTGATCAGAGGATGGTGTAATTATCACAAGCATGTTGTGTCGAAGAAAACATTCAACAAGCTGGACAGTTACATCTTCAAACTTCTTTGGCACTGGGCTAAAAGGAATCACCAAAACAAGCCTCGACAATGGGTTGTCGATAAATACTTCAATACCATTATTGGCTCAAAATGGTTGTTTTCCGGACTGCTGGACAATAAATATCGCGTTACCCTTTTTCGAGCATGGCATACACCAATAACAAGGCATGTTCTGATTAAGGGAAAGGCTAATCCTTTCGACCCCGATTGGGAGAGTTATTTTACCAATCGAGCAAGAAAGAGGGTTACCTCACCAAGCGTAATATCCCGAAACGGTTGATTATTGCCGTGTAATTGATTTTGCATTAAGAGAGCTTGAGCCGTATGCGGTGAAAGTCGCAAGTACGGTTCTTAGGGGACTGGAGCGGGGCAACCCGCTTTGGTTACCCGACCGTGCGTCCTACAATGGAAAGGAGAATGCTGACTACCAGGGATGTATCCAGACTGAGATTACCCGATTCAAAAGTCAAGTAAGGTTTACACCGAAATGAGTGGCATGGTATGGTCCGAAATAGTCAAAGTACAATTCAGGAAGAAACAAATTATAGTCAAAATGCCAGAAAAAGTATGCGAATACTGAACCTCGCCTGAAAACATAAATCTATACCTTCAGATTGTGAGATCGGGACATTGGAAGATATTCAACACCTTTCCATTGAGAAGTTTTTACTGATGTAATGGGATTTTCATTCGTTCGGGGAAGCACTGAAGGTGACGATGAGCAAGAATATGCAGCATTGATGCACGAATTGTTCGATGGCCTGATCGCGATTGTTGCGGATTTCATTCTGCAAACAAGGTAATCTCAGAAGAACTAAAATAAAGGTTTAGAAATTTGACTTTAATTACCGATAGATTATTTCCATAAATTTCCTTAAATGGGTTGAATATCTGACTTATTTCAACTTTTCGAACATATTTTTTAGGGTGGCTTTTTCTTTATAAGAAAAAACAATTCCATTTTTTTCCAAATCAGCAATACCCTCCATACCCAAAGCCACTAAAGGTTCAAATGATTTTGCTTGATAAAGATAAAGTTTTGCGTTGTTTATATCTCCTTTATTATAATATGTAATAGATAATCTAAGGTTAGCAGCAGGATTAGAATTGTCGATTTCAAGGCATTTCTTAAAATTGGATATTGCAATATCGTAAGCGCCTTTCTCCATATAACAGAAGCCGATATTATTATATAGATAAGCATTTTGAGAATCAAGTATAAGTGCCTTTGAAAAATTGGCTATTGCACTATCGTATTGTTCAAGATGAATGAAAGTAGCGCCTAAATTGTTATAAGCATCAATATATTTCGGTTCAATTTTGATTGCCATTGATAAATCGGCAATCGACTTGTCGTATTGTTTAAGTTTCCCGTAAGCTGTACCACGGTTGTAATAAACATCTTTGTTTTTAGGGTTTATTTTAATTCCCTTGGAAAAACAAGTAACTGCTTTGTCATATTCTTTAAGATAAAGATATACAGAACCAAGATTGTTATTGGCTGCAAAATCATTCTTGTCAATTACGAGTACTTGGTTAAAATCGGCTATACCCTTGTCGTATTGTGCAAGTTCACAATATGCAGCACCACGATTGCTAATTGCCTTCACATACTTCGGGTCTATCGCAATCGCCTTGGTGAAATCTTCAATACACTTGTTGGATTGTTTTAAATTATGATAAACATTGCCACGTTTGTAATAGGCATCAACATATTTTGCATCAAGTTCAATTGCCTTGGAATAGTCAGCAATTGCTTTGTCGTATTGTTGAAGGGTATCATATACTAAACCACGATAATAATATGATTTAGCATTCTCTCCTTCCATATCAATGCTTTTCGTAAAAAGTTCAATCTTTTCTTGTTGACCTTTTGCAGTGAGTCCTTTTTGGAACAATTTATCATTTTGCGTCCAACCAAGCATAGAAATCAGCAAAATGCAGAACAGAAACAAAACTGTTGTTTTCATAAAAATTTGAATTTAAGGCTGTAATTTACCAAAACTATTTTTTATAAATAAGGGTACTGAGTTAATTCAAAATAATTCAACTAATTATTTATCAGTAATAAGCTCTAAATCAACATCAAATCAACATCAAAGTGTCCCTTACACTGCTCAATTTTCCGAAGATTCAGGTAATCGTGTATGTATGCGCCTTTGGCCAGTTCGATCATTTTCCCGGATTCGGCAAAATGATCGGAAACATTGGAGCCTGCATTTTCACAAGCTAATTTTGCCTTTTCAATAACTTTCAAGAAGTTGTCCCATTTGGCATAACCTGAAATTTCCTGAAGTTCACGAGAACTCCAACATTCAATGCCTTGGTACAAATAACAGGCATTTTCAAATTTCTCCAATGACTCAGTTATTAACTCTTTCTTCATACCGTTTTGATTTTTTCATATCAATTACTTTCCTGTTGCTGTGTCATTTTAAGCATCTGGATCCTGTCAGTTATTTCTTCAAATAATTTTCCTTCACTCAAGTAATTAAGCATCGTTTGTGCACCATGAGTAATTACAATGGGTCCATGAAGTTCAGAGGTGTTATCAAAAAAAACATAGAATATATTTAAACAGTCCTCGATGAGTGTGTAAATTTTTTCAACTTTATCAATATTAAAGGTTTCCATCTTCTCAGGAATAATTACCTGCGCCTCTTTTGACCGGTGCGATATGTTTTTATTCCTGTAATTCCGGATAATTTCTGCTTCAGCTACAATTGTATCAAGGTTCGAAAGAAGTTTTACATTCACCTCTGGGGGCAATAAGTCAGAATATTCCTTCAATGACAAAATGGAAAGATTTTTAAAATTTCTTTGTTTGTCCGGATCGGTGAACCTGCTTATGGACATGATAAACTCATCCCAATAATATTTATACAATTTCACGAAAAAAAATGGAGCAGTATTATTAAGAAGTGAAAGCCTTTTCGGATCGTTGGAAAAAATAATTTTGAATTCGTACAGGTCTGTTAATGCATAAGTCAAATCTTCAGATAGTTGGGCCAGTTCATTCCTATCAATCATATTTTCAAAATTATAGAGATGATTCAATGACCTTTATCTCCTCTTCCGTCAATCCATATAATTCATAAACCAGTTTGTCAATCTCATTTTCCAGGGAGCTGGTGTCAGTAGCAAGGTCGGATTTTTTCCCGGTGAGGATCCTGTCAACCAAATCTTCCAAAACAGTTTTTTGTTGATGAGTTGGGCTTGGTATTCCCAATTGTCGGATATCACTTAAAGTTAATTGAGTGAAATCGTCTTTTTTTGCATTTGCTGACCCTTTAGTTTTGATAAACGAAATTAGTTTTGAATTAATAATTGCAAGCAAATACTTGCACGTGAATTCAGGAGAGTTAGGTTTAAATATATAAACATCTTTTTTATTCACAAAAGGATTCGTCGCGATTGTAGCCATAATGCGAAACTGCCGATTGACAATTCTCCGAATGAGCAATCGTTCTCCTTCAAAGAACTTGTATGATGATGGTTTCTCTTTCAGATTTTCTCCATATTTAACATACTGAAATACATTATCAATATAGTATCTACCCAATTTGCCAATAAAAATTGGCTTATAGTCACTATCAACTTGAGTTTCTGAATAATCTTCTATGTTTGCTAAGATTCCGCGTATTGACTCAGTGATGTTGGATATGGTCTTATCAAATTTTTCAAGTTTATTGGAAAAAGAACGTGATATAGGGTTGAATACCATTTTAGAATCCTTTGTGTTTTTCCATTCATCTGACCCAAGTTGATTAAATTTCAATGAATTCAAAGCTTCAAGGTCGATTCTAACTTTGGGTTCGAATTCGAAAACATTTGATAATGTTGGTTTAATGTCTTTTGAAAAAATGAAAATTCCTGTATCTATATATGCATCGGTAAAAATGTCATATGGCAAAGTAATACCAATCTCCAAATGAGCTTTCTTGAGTAATAATTTTCTTGTTGACACGTATTTATCTCCTGTAAGCCAAAAAATAGGAATGATAAATGACAGGGTTCCATTCTGTTTTAAAATATCTATGCTGTGTTCAATGAAGATCGTATATATGTCATCTATAGCTAAATACCTACCTTTAAATAGCGCCTTTTCGTTTTGATTAAACTTCACTCCGTATGGAGGATTCCCAATCACAATATCAAACCCCACGAAATCACCTTCATCATTCAACACTTCCGGAAATTCATACCGCCATTCGAATGCATTTTCAAAAATTTTGTCGTTTGTTGCGTCTTCGATTTGCCGATTAAGCTTTTCAACTTCTTCTTGCAATCGTTGCTGCTCTTTCAAACCTTTTTCCTTTGTCTTCTCATCCCCATAAACTGATTCAGGCTCGAATAAGAAATTACCCGTGAATTTGTGAAATAGCTGGTTCATTAACTGATCACGCTTTTTTATTCTTGGGTCATTCCTGCTAATGCCCAAATGAAAAGCGCTTTTAATTGTCGTCATCAATTGCTCCATCTCCCGCTTAACATCCTTATTTTCCGCATTGCGATAAGTCATGATTGCCGCCCGGTAGGAAAGAATTGAGAATCTTCCTCCAGATAAAATATGTTTCAGATCGGCATCCAGGGCATAGCGGGAGATCAGTGAATTACCACATTTGATGTTGATATCGATATTGGGCAGAGTTTCGAGCTCCGTGAAGTCGGGCTTTTTGTAGTAGGCATTCTTTAAAAGCTCAATCCATAAGCGCAATCGACAAATTTTGACCGAATTGGGATTGATATCAACTCCAAACAAACAGTTCTCGATGATGGTTTGCTTTTCGTGAAACAGGGTTTCCTGGATGCGCTGACTTTCTTTATTCGTCGGATTGTAATCGAACAGTTCGCCATCTTCATCGGTTATGATTAGTTCGTCGTTGACCACCTCAACCTGGTAATCTTTTAATCGCCGGCCTTCGTGATCCTGCAGGATTTTCAAATCGCTTTTTATGGCAATAATTTCGTTCAAGGCTGATACCAGAAAATGGCCGGAACCCACTGCCGGATCACAAATTTTGAGACTATTAATAATGCTGTTGGCTTCGTCCCGGTCTTCAATTTTATCGTACACCTGATCAATTCCGGAACAACTCCAGCCTTTTGCATCATTGAATTTTTGAACAACAGCCCTGCGGATGGTTTCATGACACATATACATGGTTATGAACCCAGGCGTGAAGAATGAGCCGTCCGTATATCCGTTGATCTTTTCGAAAATCAAACCCAGGACAGAAGCATTTATCAGCGTTTTATTGTCCTCCTGGATCTCTTCGGAACCCTCACCGGCAAAATCGTATGCATCGAGGAAGAAAAAAAGGTATTCAAGCGTATTCAGTTCGCCTTTGCATTTATTGCCGCTATTATCTTTTAAGACGGTTGAATTGATAATGGGTAATTTGCCATCTTTCAACTGACTGATAAACAAACATGAATGCTCAAGATCGGTGGGTTCAAACAATGAACTGTTCAAATATGGAACACTGGCAAAGATCTTTTTTACTCCTTCATTGCGATCGGCTGACTGGCGTGCCAGCACACTGAAGAAGAGGCTGTTCAGGTCATCAAAATTTTGTACTTTTTTGCTGTCAAGAAAGGCGAATGAGGTATCGCCTTTGTGGTATTTAATGAGTTGCGCTTCCAGGAGTTTCAGGAAGAGTATGCGGTTAATCCAGGTAATTGAAAGTTCAATCGCAACATTAAATAAACGGTCCTGGAATGTTTCGCCAAATTGTGAAGGTTTTTCGAGCCGTGAAATTTTATCAAGGCTATCAAGCTGAATCATTGCACTTTCGATCAATGACCCGGGATTGCGTTCGCCTTCCTTTTTACGCCCGATAAGCTTTTTACTTCCCTCTTTGGTTTCGGTTAATCCGATGATGTGCAGCAACTCTGAATAAAATGCTTTATCCAAACTATTGCTGTCGTTGGTGAAAGGAAGCTTCAGCAAATGTTCTGGTGAGAGCAGCTTATAAAGGGCAATGAGTTTGGAATCATCTTTTTTATCGTCATTTCGCAGGGGTTTATCATACTCCCGGAAATCAAAAAAGGTAAAGCAAATTTCAGAAGTAAGCGCTGTCAGGAATGGTTCTGCAATTTGCTTGTAAAAAAAGTCAGTCGTATTTCCCGACAACCGGCCTTCTTCAAAATCGGTGAATTGTTTTACAAGGGTTTTATTCTGGGCGAATAGTGTCTCAAAGAGGCTGGCATCGAAAATATACCATTCAAAAATGTTTGTGGCCACTAGATGTTTGATCTCCAGGTTATGATTGGTGATCCGTTCCCTGAGATAATACAGGATAAGTTCATGAAACGCTTTTGCGTTCATGCTATTCGGCCAGACCATTTCCGATCTATTCGAAGGTTTTTTTGCTTCGATCAAAACACCTGCTGCACTTTTTGAATCGGGACCGGTGTGGATAACAAGGTCATTGCGGCCCTTTGTGTTGATATAAAACTTTGGCTGATAAAAGGTATTTTTAAGAAAATCGCCCAGGTCATTTTTATTGTGCTCTTCCGATTCGGATTCATCCATGCCGTCGAGCAGGCAGATCAGGTTTTTTTTGAAGTTTTCAATTTCGCTTCTTGTGGGCTTTATCTTGAGCCAGGCTTTATTGAGAGATTTTCGAGGCGATAACGGGGTTAGTTGCATAGATGGGATGGATTCCTTTTCAAATTTAGGAAAAGTGAGTGAATGGAAGCGAAAAAAGTTAAAGTTATAAATTCGGATTCAGAGAAGATTATGCTGTTTAATGATATAGACAGTTTCGGTCTTTCCCCCAATCAAACTATGTTGTCCATTTTTTCAAGACATACATTTACATTGCCAATACTTCTTTGTTTCAATATCCATCATCGTCAATTTTCCGCCGTGGCAGATGCCGGTATCCATCATCCATAAATTCGAAAGGTGAATTGGAATACTTTTGCGCATAACTTGTGTGGGGGTATGACCGATAAAGATCTCGCTGAACTCATTAAATCTTTTACCATGTCGCTTATAAACGGAAGCCGCCGCGAATAATGTCCTGTCCCATAACAGGATTTCCTTATTCTCCTTTTGTTCAACAAATGGTGTTTTCCAGTCAAATCCTGCATGAACAAATAGCCTGGAATCTTCATCAATGTAAAACAATCTTGATTCTTCAAAAAAACTGAGATGAATATCCTTTAATGCCGGAGAAGCATTATAAGCTGCCACTACTTCGCTTCCACCCTGACAGGTCCATTCAACGGCCGCTATCCCATATTTAAGGTACTGGTAGCACCAATCGTCATGATTTCCCAGAACATGAATCAAATTCCTGATCTTCCTCAGATCTTCGATCACTTCAATTGGATTCGGGCCCCGGTCGACCAGGTCGCCCAAACTGATGAGCAGATCCTGATCATAATCGAATCTGACCTCATTAAAAAGCTTCATCATTTCGCAGTAGTGACCGTGGATATCGCCGATGACAAATTTTCTGGACATGCGATTATTTATTTCGATATCTAATCTATTTCAGGGTTAGTTCAACAACGCTTGCTGCGAATGAAACTTATTCCCGAAGGCACCCCGGTGTTCTGCTGAGGGTAGATTCATTGAGTTTAATTGCACTTTGATTGAGATAAGAAGTCATCCTTTATTCTTTCTGAAAATTTCGTGATCCTGATTTTTTTTACCACAAAGAGCACTATGATGGCACAAAGGACACAATGGTTATAAGTAATCCAGATTAAAAGGCCTTACAGAATTCAATTTGAACGCCAGACAATTCAATCATAATTTCTTTGGCCAAACCGTGTTTTCCATATTGTTCACATATTTTGTGAAGGGGAGCCGAAATCCAGTAATCCCTAAATGCTGACTTGTAGCCAGTTGCGATGAGATGTAAAAAAAGTAATGATAGCGTTAGTGACTGGATTGGCAAATCTTCTTCCAATATGCTATATTCTTCATGAATGAGAAACCTTACAATCCCTGAGGCGCGGCCCAATTCTTCCTCCATTTGTTCCATAAAAATCAAAGCAGCCACCATTCCCTTTACATCGATATAGAGCAGGTTATTTATAGGATCAATCCGTGGAGTTTCAGAACAACAGTAAATATCCATTTTTAGCAAAGCAGAAAGTTTCAATATGCCCGAATTAAGATCAATCCGGTCAAAAACCGGACTTTCGTAAACCCTGGTTGGGGTCCCGGCTGACTGGGTATAAAAGTAATCACCTCTCAGCTCAACGAGGCTGGGATTCGCCGGGATGGGAATGATTAAATGCTCCAATTTTTCAATCAGATGGTGTTCGTTTGAAAAATATGGCATACACCGGTTATATTCGTGAATGGCTTGCTGGGATGCCCGGCTGATGGTCATAAATTCAGATAATTGTGAAGTTTAAAAATCAAAATTCGTTTTTGATTAGCCAAAAATTATATTGCCATCAATGGACACGCATATCGGAGTTACCAGATGGGTGTTCAATATATTCAGATGAATGATAAGCTATTTTTCCATTTCTGTTTGAAATACTTTAAAAAGACAGTCCATGGTTTCAAATTTATTTTTCTTACCAGAAATCGGGATCCCATTCGTGGAATGTTCCCATGAGCAAAATTACATGTTGTTTCCCTTCGTTCCACCTGGCAAGGGCCAAGTTGAGGTTATTCCGGGTTGCGGCAACAGATAACCCGCTGTTTTCAGCAATGTAAAGTACATACATGTCGTAAAGCCAGAAGTAGCGGTCCTTTTCCTTCCACATTACAAGCAGGGATTCTGAAACCGCAGGACTATGAATCCCACATGCAAAGAAACCATCCGGTACATTTGGGTCTTTTATAAACTGCGGGAAGCCGGAAGAGGAAAGCCAGTCGCCAAGCGTGGGCAGATCATGGCTTGAGAACATCCGACGGCCCCCAAATTCCATAAACACCGGTTTTGGCGGCATTCTGTCCTCTATTTGAGGGAAATGGTTGACAATCCATTCCAATAATTCTTGTTCACGATTTGCTTCACTCATAGTCACATTTTGTTAAAGTTATCAAATAAATCATTCGATATGGCGTAATGGATCAGTCGCGTTTCAAGATTCCTGCTATCTTCAAACTGTTTGTATATTTCATTTCAGCGGTAACCATGCCTTTAAATTTATTGTAGCGGTCGGATAAAGGTAGAACTTTTTTAAGTTTACGAAAACAATCGTAGGAGGCATTATAATCGCCGACTTCGGAATAAATCTGCCCCAATTCAAGCCATAATTTTGCATTCAGGGAATCTGTTTTACAGGCCATGACAGCACATTGAACTGATTTATCCATCCGAAGATTTTGTTTCCAGTACCAATGCAATTCACTGTAGGTAATGGCTTGCATACTATGGGGATTATCGGCATAACTGAATACCATTTCATTCTTCAAATTAACCAGGCTTCGTGAGAAAAAGTCACAATAACGACTCTCGGAGGCATCAAACGCAACATAACTGCAGGCTACAAAAGCATGATAACCAAAGGGTGATTTAACGTGAAACATTCCAATATTGAACTTCATCGCTTTACCGATATCGAAAACCATAAATGAAACGCGGTCGCAGTCCATTAAAAGTTTATCCCTGGTAAATGTTTTCCATAACCGTGATTCACCGTCGGAATATTCAACCTTCAACGAATCATAGAGGTAATCCCAGACATTCATAAAAAAAGCGGTTTGTTTGTCAACACTTGTAAGACTGTCATCTGATTTTAACGGGCACTTTACCTGTTGCTTTTTTAAAGACTTTATTGCCTTTTCAACGACTTCCAGGTATTTCCCGGCATAAAATTGTCCTGAATCGGATTGATCTTCCAATTCAATCAGGATCCGGCGAACCCCGGCAAATGGATGGTTCAGATTCAGTTTGGGCTTTTCATTTCTTTTCTGATTTAGCGCAGTTGTTTTTTTCTGATTACTTTCCTGGCCGGGTGATATCCGCACAGTAGGATTATTTTGCGCATGACATAAAACCGAGAATTGAGAAAAAACCATAGTCAAAAATAGTATCAGGTACGGCCAATAGCGGTAAATCATGCATCCGACGGACACATGACCTCCTTTTTTGTTTAGCCTTATCCTCTTCATGTTTTTATAGCTTTTGAAAATCCTTTTTACGCATTTCAAAACTGTTTTTTTTCTTTTTATTGATAAACCGATCGAATGTGGTTTGATTCAGAACATACAAATTTCCCGAATTATCAACAGCTTCGGCGGTTAATGAAAAATCTTTTAGCACATCGGACCCGAAATCGCTTGGAATTAAACGGATTATCCTTTGATCCGGATCATTAAATATCGCCAGGACGTTATCAGAATCGGACTTTACGGTAATCTTTATTTTTCTGAAACGCGGGATTTGCACAAAAAACGGTGTACGGGCTTGATTCAATTTCCCAATCGCCAGATAGCCCATGGCATCAGTTTGTAACATAAAATATCTCCTGCCACCATACATTTCAACGCGCAGGCTGTCGCCCGATTTACTCCAGGTAATGAAGGACTTACTTCCTTTTCCGGGACGGAATGCAAGCATGTTCCGGGGTTCCGTGTTATTCATTGCAGAATCAACGGGGATCAGTATGGTTGCCCGAACCTGTAATGAAGCAGGTACAGGTATTTCAGGGTTCAACGGGATGGCCCAGATCCTGACTGCTTTGAAGGAGGCGATCAGCGATCCTGTGTTTGTCATCGTGCTCATGTTGTTGTTGCCAATGGCTTCATTGTTAAACATTTCATCGATTTCGTAGCGGAAATCCGACAGTTTATACGGTCCCAATGATCTGCCCTGGAATCTGACAAGAGTACCATTGGCCCCCCGGATTATGGTATCGGGTTCTCTGATCACTGTTAGCGGGATCACCTGCCGTATTATTTCCAAAATGGTATCATTTAGAATGTCATTGTCATCCGGAAACCGCTCGAGGATGCAAAATTCGATCAGATTATCCTGTCGCAGACTATCGGTTCTCAAAAGCGAATCTGATTTCAGCGGTTTTATCCTGATTTCGCGCACCAGATTACCACAGTTCTTTGCAATCAGGTACGCGAATAAATTGCGCATCCGGTTTTCTGCCAGAGTGGTCCTGGATATGGATTGAGGATCATCATTCTGCCAAACCGTAAGCCCGATGTGTCTGCGCCTGATGCTTCTTGTTTTCTCAAGCAACTGATCAACCTGATTCTTCATTTGTATTGTCAGGATTGATGCCCCGGGCTCAAACAGCAGGTTGTCGCACAGGATTTTCTGAGGAAATACCTTGATGCATGGGATCAGCAGAAACAGGATGATGATACTCAATATTTTCGCCGCTCCGGTTGATGTAACTTCTCTCTGCGGTACTCTTTTAAGTTTTTCAGTGGTTCTCCGTGAAAAAACAGTACACGCAGGTTCGCAGAGAATGCACTGAGAACCACAGAGAAATATGTTTGTGATCACAAATCTTTGATCGAACATGGCAGAAATCATTTTATTCATTTATCAGTTGTGCACTTGTAAAAATGAACGATCATCGCAGATTCCTCCTTCATTTATATTTTTTGATGATGGCCAGAACGAGATCATTTTTACCTGCCGACATTAACCGGTATTTTGTCGTGTTCAGATTCAGGGCGATATACAGGTCGTTGGGCAACTTTTGGTTTGCGCGGTAGTAACAGTTGAAAGCATTGGCATAATCCTCCAATAAATTGAAAATATCGCCCATGGTTTGCAACAGCGTCGGATCATCGGGAAAATATTTCAGCCCTTCCCTTACAAGGATCATGGCTTTATCATATTCACCGTTTACCTTAAGAAAATTGCTGAGTTCATAAACAGCGACAATCGCATTAATACTGTCGCGGTTTGATGAAATCAGAAATACATCCTCATATTCTTTTTTCAGATCCTTCTTATAGAAATAGGAGGTGCCCGTTGTTTCATAAGCATATTCCCCTACCAGCGCAATGGCATGATAACGAAGTAACACAACTGAAACCTCCATCCCCAGTTTGATGCCTAAATCGTAAACAAGATATGCTGTATTATCACAATCCAATTTGTTTTTGCATACCCCCTCCCATAACAGAGAATTCGATGCGTATTTAAACCTGACCGGAATGATGGATGATGCCTCCTGGATGAATCGCTCCGATTCGCCCGGTTTAATATTCAGACTATCTTTCAGAATGTGGTAAATGGAATCCACGTAATGGAGATACATTTCGGCATAAAACGCTGCCAGGATCGGGTTATCGTACAGTTCAAGCCTGATCCGCTGCGCCCCAAGACAGGGTGAATACTTCGTCAGGTCTTTCATCAAACCTGTCACAAAAGCATCCATGTCCTTTAAGACAGGCTTCCGGTATGGTGTTATATAATCCCGATCCCATGGACGGTAGCAGACCTCTGGTTGTGAAAATTGATCAGGGTTGTTGTTAACCCGGGCAAGATTCGAATCTCTTATAGAATCAAAATAGGTGATCAACGCCATTGAATCGGGTTTGGCCTTTATAACCCATATTTTGGATGCTATGTAGAAAGGTTCAATAAAGTTCCAGTTATCAAATTCCTGTTCACTGATGAAATCGCCGGATTGAAGGCCACGAGGATAAAATTGCTTGAATTTTACCTGATGTTTGATGCCGTATGTTTTCATCTCCTCCTGATAGGGATAAAGGATCCGATTGATTTTTTTATCGGAACTGGTCTTTTCTTTGTCTGGCCGTGATGTTAATCTTTTAAGATCATAATAGACCGCCATCGGCACGCGATAGGTTTCAATGATGTATTCGCTTTTCATGGCCTGTTTGAAATATCGGCGACCGGCGAAGGAGATGTAGATGAAGGAGGAGGTATCCTGGGTTGGAGGCGTTGTCGCAAATGCTGCAACGGTTTGCATGGCAGCATTTCGATACTGCATTGTTGACCCGTTGGCATCAAATGCAGATGCAACAACAACCAGGACAATAATGACCTGAAGGTAAAAAGAAACAACGAATAATGAAGTTGGTACACCCTGAGTTGCTGAACTATTCATTGCAACCTCCTTTTTTAATTTACTATAAAAAGGTAAAAATCAGGGCATAGGTTTTGGGGTTTGGATGAAGATAATGGTTATAATTGAGATCAAATATATACCGGTTAAGATGGAAAATCAAAGGATTATCGGCTTTATTCTACGAAATAACCCTATTCTTATACCAGGTACTATGGTTTGATATACGAACTCAATATGAAGCTAATTATTACAAATAAAAATGTCACACCATCCTGATGTGACGGAGGCTTATATCTCATCAATGTTCATCGTAGGTACATCGTAGGTAAAAGAAGGCACACATTGACCTGACATATCTATTTTAAGATTGGCTGAAATATGGAAAGGGTTCTCAATCTCGTTCACAACCTCTTTCATTTTAACAAAGAATTAATCCTTTTCAGGTAGGTAAGCCAAATACCCAATAAAATGAAGAGGACTCCCATAGCAGAAAAGATATAAACAAATAAAATATCAATTTTAGTTAAAAAATAAAAAGAATATTTTATTCCCAAATCAATATCATCATAAACAACCCTGAATTTTGATATGATTAACAAAACTGCGCCAAGACTAATCCATATACCTTGATAATGCTTCAAAAATGTGATAAGAAGTCCTTCTATAAATAAAATTAAACTCAGTAATAAAGTTAAATTTATGATCAACCGAAGATTATTTGCATCATAATAAGTTGAATTACTTATATCGTGATAGAAATAGAGATTGAAGTAAGACCAGGATTGATCAATTAATAAATTCATTAATTTAATATCGTAAAAAAAATAAAAAGCAACAATTAAAAAGGGAATGAACGCACATATCGTCAGAAGTTTTGAATTTCCTATTTTGAAAAAAGCAAGCTCAATAACCGTTAATAAAATCAAAGATAAAGGCGGGTAAATAATTAGAAACCAGAGAATAAGATCATTTATTCCTGAATAGGTAAACAGCCACTGAACCACTACAAGTAAGATTGAAAAAGCCAATAAAAGGGCAAACTTGTATGTAGTGTTTAATTTTTTCGGAATCTTTGCTTTCTTTTTACTGTTGCTTGTTTGTATAACCTTTTCTCCGGCAATGTTCTGTTCTTTTGATCTGAATAATATTTGTGTTCTGTCAACAGCTGATTGGATTTCTTTTAAAGGAAGAGTTTCAATTTGCTGTGAGGATACTGTAGTCTGCTCTGCGTGTGAAAGGACCTCAGCTGCTTTTAGCTTTTCGCCTAAATGGATATAAGGTTCTGTAAGGTCATTAAGGATATGTTCAGCGCTTTTATACCGTTCTCTTCTGTCTTTCTGCAAGCATTTTTTGATAACATGCTGATAAGGTTCCAAGATTGTTTCTATCTCAAGCGGGATAGTAGAATTCAGGATATTATTAAGAATTTCCCCCTGAGTATGCGTCTTTTCATTCCCAAAGGGTGGTTTACCGGTAAATAATTCGTAAAGAATCACTCCGAAAGCCCATAAATCAACAGAAAAACTTATCCGGCTTTGTCCCATATCAAGTTTCCCGGTATCATCTCTCGATCCGAATTGTTCAGGGGCCATGTAGCCAAAGGTGCCGATGACTCCTGATAATCCAACACTGGTAGAAGATTCAATGGCTTTGCTGATACCGAAATCGCTTATTTTTGGAATTATTTTTCCATCTTTTATGGAAAGTAATATATTCGAAGGTTTTAAGTCACGGTGGATCAATCCGTTTTTATGAAGGTAGTGCAATCCTGCAAGAATTCCTAAGGCAATTTCTGTAATAAGATTTTCTTCTTTTATACCTTTTTCAAACTCATCCTGAAGGTTTGTTCCTTCAACAAGCTCCATCACTCCTACCTGACGGACAGTTTTTTCGCCCAGGTCATTGATGCCATCCAACCTGAAAACATTGAAATACTTGACAATGTTCTCGTGTTGAAAATCAATGACCCTTGAAAATTCTGAAATAAGGCTGTAGCGATCAGATTCCGGTGCGACAGGTTTCGAGATTTTTATAGCATAATCTCTGTTCAGGAGGATGTCATGGCAACGATAAACTGAGCCAAAGGATCCTTCTCCCAATTTATCTTTCTGGGGATCGTATTCGTATTTTCCAAATAATACGGGCATGTTGTGCTTTTAATATTGGTAAACAGGAAAGTTTTTAACAAAGATTTTCAAAAACACTCCAGTGTCTTAACATCTCTTCATATGTCGCTGGGGGAGAAAGAATCCATGATAAAAGTAAATCGCTGACACTCGCAGGTAATTGGTTTTTGATTAATTCTAAACCTAATTTATTAATTCGTTGAATGTTGATCTCTTTTTCGTTGAAATTCTTGTTTGTTAAATGATTGAGTAAATTTAAATCGTGAAGATCTAAAGTTAACAGATTTCTGAAAGGATGCGATTTTAATAAAACTTCCAGGATCATAATTGATAATGACAGTGTATCGGCATGGGTGCCTGAAAAGGCAAAAGGATTATATTGGATGGTAAGCAACCTGAATTGCTCATGAACTTCCCTGATTACTTTAGTAAGAATTTCGGCCCCATCAGAATCAAACGGGTGGGATGGATAATTCAATATCCTTGGAACAGGGTCGATCAGATGGATATTTTTACCCTTCACAATGACATTTTCAGGTTTTAAATCCCCATGAAAAAACAAAGGGTCATTGTCTGATAAATATACACATGATACCAGAATGGATTTGATGATTTTTAAATTAGCCTTCACTGATGAATTCCCAATGATTTTTCTGAAAACAACTCCATCGAGTTTTTCCATTGAATACCATGTATGGCATTCTGAGTCATTGTTTTTCTGGGAATTAAAATTTAAGAATTTGTCAGGATCTATGTTTATGGCGACAGGGACAGGGAATATACCATTATTGAATTTTGCAAGATGGGTGAGATACAAAAATTCTGATAACAAAACAGGATGAATTTCACCTGTCACATAAGTGTCGCTATAATGAACGCTCCCTGTTGTAAAACGTGCGACACCGGTTTGAAACAAAGATTCCGTAGGGAATTCGGATGGAGAGAAAAAATCTGTGGAATGATATTTCGGGATTTTTATAGCAAATTCTTTGCCAGTAAGACATTCGTCATCACCGATTTCAGACCCTGAAAAAACATTGCATATACCGCCAACACCAAGAAGCTTTCCTAACTTAATATTGCCCAAAATATCACCCTGCTTGAGCTTTTTTTCAATTTTTCCTAATCCAAGCTTTAAATCCTTTGTAATCATAATGATTAGCTTTAACAGGGATAATCAGAAAAAGACCTTTCTCGTTTAAAATAAATACAATTACATGTCAAATTAGCCAAGAATTATTAATTGCGTTGGTGAATATACAGTTTTTTTTGTATGTTTGGTAAAGTTTGTGTCTAATTTAAAAACCGTTTTATGAGACCAAGTTCAACTAAATCCATCATTTTCAAAACACGGGATGAATTGCTGCGGGTGAAAATTCATCAAATCGCTTATTTTGAGGCCGATAAAAGTTACACCCATCTTCATCTCACTTCAGGGCAACAGTTCGTGTTTGCCACTAACCTCGGCACTATTGAGAAGGTTCTGCAAAACCAATTAGCTGAATTTTCGCCACTTTTTATCCGTATCGGAAAGAGTTTGATCGTTAACTTTTTGTATATACTGCATATCAACCTGCCACATCAGAAGTTGAAACTTGGCCCGTTTGGTGAAAAAGTGTTTGAACTCGATGTATCAAAAGAGGCTTTGAAAACCCTTAAAGAGAATTTTGAACAACGAATTACTGAAAAACAACCGTAATTTTGTTTAACCTACCCGGTATTTTGTTCATAAAACCATGTAGTTTGAATAAAACAGGTAAAATGATTTGGTTTTCACTCATCAGCATGTATAATTTTAACAACAGAATCGATGCCTTTAATAATTAAAATTGGTACCGGAGGAGAATGTAACTTTCGGGTTAAAGATCAAAATGTAAGCAGGGTGCAGGCAATTTTTAAAATAGAACAAGACGGAACCATGTGGATTGAAGACACAGATTCAACCAATGGCACATGGGTCAATGGTTTGCGATCTGCAAAGAGAAGAGTTAACGAAAATGATACAATTCTGCTGGGGGGATCCTACCACTTGGATATCAATACAATGAGAAGGAGTGTAGGAGATTACAGCCGTGAGTTTTTACAACTAAAGGAAAATTACAAAGAACGACAGGCAGAAATGAAAAAACTCAGAAATGCCGGATCTCTTAAAGTCAATTTATATAGAACCTCGCCATATATGTTAGCAGGCATTATAGGTATATTTATAAGCATGATAATGGCTAAACAAGGAGCGTACAGTCTAATATTAACAGTCGTTAGCAGTCTTGTCACGGCAATGGCGCCATGCATTGGAATCCTGATTTATAGTTTTAATCAAAATAAGCTTGAAGAAAGAAGAGAAGGATTAAGGGAAAAATATAGAGAAATTCTAAAATGCCCAGGTAAATATCCCAACGGTAACGATTGCAATGACTATATTGGTGACGTTGACTGGGATAGGCATGCGAGAGAGAGAAGATGCAGATATTGCGGGGCAATATGGACTTTTGAATAATAACACAATGTAATAAATGTAAATATCATGGACGAAAAAACTAGAATTCTGGAATCAGGTTCAAATGAACCCCTACCGGAAATTATAAAGCAGGAAGAAAAACCAAATGAACCAGTGGCGGTTCAGGATGAAATAGTTGAAGAGAAAAAGGTGGAAATAAAATCGAAGGCAAAAATAATAGCGGCGGCTGCAGGCGGGTTCATTGGCGGGGCCGGGGCAGCCTTTGCAGCCATGGAACTTTTGAAACCACAGGTTTCATACAGTCAGCCGGCATCGCCTACAATCCCCGCCACAGGCCCGGCCCCTGTAACGGTCATTAACGCTGAGGCCCCCATTGCCACGCTTGTGAATGATAACATGGCCTTTGACGAAGCATTTGCTGCAGCCCGTAATGAAGCTGGCCAGGGAGGAGTGTTTATGTGGAAAGGAGAGCTGTACAATACTTATTATACAGAAGAATGGGATGCCATGACCCCTGAACAAAAAACGGAATTTGCCCATTCACTTGATTATCCCGATGTGCATTTAAACCAGTCAGGTCTCGCCCAGGAAATTAACCCGACACCCCCGGTCGTAGTTATAACACCGGACCCCGTAACAACAGTATCTTCGAGTGAACCGGGACCACCGAATCCTCTTCCTGAACCGGAGCAACCTGTACCTTCACCTGAACCGAAGCCACCTGTACCTTCACCTGAACCGGATCCACCGTTAACTTCGCCTGGTGTGCAGGTGCTACCGGATCCTCTTCCTGAACCGGAACCACCGGAACCGCAACCACTTGAACCGGAAATTATTGCGGTTTCTTTCGATGAAAAAGGCAATGCGCTATTTAGTATCGATCTTGATAATGATGCACAAGAAGATGCATATGTTGTACATTATCAACAGGATGAGGTGTACGATGTAATTGTCGTAGATCTCGATCATGACGGAGTACCAGACCAAGCACCAGAGATTTTTCCTTCGGACTATCTTATCGCCGATCCTGCAGCCCCTCATCAAGATGGCCTGAGCAGTCAGGGACCGTATGTTGGCCTTGTTTCTGGTGATAATGACGTCAGTAATTTTATATCCAAAGAGGAACCGTCGCATCAGCCTCCGGATTATGATAATCATGCCGATACGGCCGATTTTCAGCATAATATTTAAATCAGAAACATCAACACATTACATCTATGAAAATTATCTGCAAACATTGTAATAAAGACCTGTTTCTGAACCTGCCGGAATCTTCTCTTCTTGAAAAACCCGCAACATTCACATGTCCCTATTGTTCGAAGACCAACCTGATTGCGAGCCGGGATTTGCTGATAAGGAGTTTTTATTTTTTGTGTACGAAATGTCGTTCCCAATTAAGGATCTTAAAAGATTCTGTTAACGAACCCATCAGAAAAACCGTGAAATGTCCTAAATGTGAGACGTTGTATTCGGTACAATTTTAAAAACCTATTGAATGGTTTTCAACTCACCGGGGTTTAACTGCTGCAAACTTAAACAGCTAATTGTTTACCTTTTGGTAGAGCTTCGCTAAATAAAATGTAGATTCAGAAAAATGGAAAACTATGAAAGAAGCAGAATGCCTTAACATTGAATGTAAGAAACAAGTTCAATACGATGAAAAACGACTTGAAAAGGGTTGGGTTGAATTTAAATGTCAATCGTGCGAGACAGTCCAGGTAAGATATAAATGTATGAACAAACAATGCAGCGCAGAATTCAGGTTAATTAAAGCCGATCTGGAACAAAAGTATGCCGGGAAACCATTGTCTTGTCCAAAATGCAAAACTTCTTATATATTGGATTCGAAAAATTTCGACCAGACAGTCGTAAATCCTAATATTCCACCCCTACCGCCGATTCTTTCTCCCGGGACACTAATCGTTAGCAAAGAAGAAAATGAATTAACGAAGCCAACAACGATATCTTTGAAAAAGGGAGAAAACACCATCGGCCGGAAGGGAGAAGAATCAACTGCGACAATACAGTTACCGACACCTGATATATATATGAGCCGCAACCATTTTAAAATCAGGATAAAACAGGATTCAAGAGGAGATTTCCGGCATTACCTTTCGGACCTGAAAAGCCTTAATGGCACGATCCATAACGATTACCGGCTACAGGAAGGAGAAGAGACCATCCTTGACAAGAACGATTTGATCAAAATCGGAAAAACGATCCTTCGCTTTGTTCCCGAACCGCCCCTGAAGAGTGATTAATTAAGATTGCCCCCAGGCTTCTGCGATCTTGGTATTTTTTAAACGTTCCAACCGATGAAAATAGTAATAAAAAAACCATTTGCCTTAAACGAAACCGGAGGCCGTTCGAACAACGAAGACGCTGTTTATCCCTCAAAAGGGATAGCTTTGTCCGATTCGGGTTTGTTCATGGTATGCGATGGAGTAGGCGGGGCTGAAAAAGGAGAGATTGCCAGCGAACTGGCGATTCAATCTATCCGTGATTTTTTTCAAAAAAATCCCTTTATCGGATCATACCAGTCCTATCTTGAAAGGGTCATTTATTATACTCAGGAGCGGTTTGATGATTACCTTGATGCCCACCCACAGGCAAAGGGAATGGGAACAACCCTGACCCTGCTGTACTTTTCCTCCAGCGGAGCATTGCTGGCACATATCGGCGACAGCCGGATTTATCACATCAGGGCCGGGAATATATTGTTTCAGACTGATGACCATTCGCTTGTCAATTCACTGGTAAAAAACAACATTATTACTCCTGAAGAGGCGCTGGCACACCCTCAGCGAAATGTGATCACAAGGGCGATCCAGGGAAACTCTGTGTCAAAAGTCAAGGCAGATGTAACTATGATCACAGACCTACGCCCAGGGGATTATTTCTTCCTTTGTTCAGATGGAATACTCGAAAAGGTTTCAAATGACATCCTTTGTTCCATCCTCTCCAAAAAAATTACCAATGATGAAAAAATTGCGGAGATTTATAACCAGTGTTTTGGTCAGACCCGCGACAACTTTTCGGCCTATCTGGTCCAGGTTGAAAGAGTTGCTGTTCCATACGATTTCTCCCGGGTAATGAAACCAGCGAGTAAGATGGTGCACAGCAACAAAGTATTGAAAAAAAACTTTAATCCGTCCGGGATAAGAAATATCGTCATTGCGGCCCTTCTCTCCATAATAGCTTTCCTCGTTATATTGTATTTTGCAATACCGGCAAAAACACCGGTCATTAAACAAAATATCCAACCAGGACCAAGCATACCCTCTCAACGGGGTTTTCCTACACCACCAAAAAGTCCACCAGAAATGGAAAAATCCAAAAAGGAAACACACCCCGTTGCTAAACCTTCACATTCGAAAATTAAGGAGAAAAAAGAACCTGATAAAAAAGTACCTGAAGGCCCTCCAAGACCAACTGAGGTCGATGTAAAAAATGTTTCCACTAATCCAATTCCAGCGAATGTGGTAAATATTAAAAAAAACGATTCAACGATACCTGATACAGTTCCAATAAAATAAATGACAATATTCAGTTATTAAACTTTCCGGCCATGAACACCCCGATGCCACGATATTTGTTTTTTTTAACGCTTATTTTACTTTCGATTACCCATTCTTTTGCAGCCGATTGCAAAAAAGGGAAGACTTATGCTTTAATTGTGGGAATCGCCAGCTACCAGAATTCATCGTTCAATTTAAAATATTGCGATGATGATGCACGGGATATGTACCGGATACTGATCAAAGATAATCCTTCGGATCAGATTATTCTGTTAATCAATGAAGAGGCAACGGCAAAAAATATCATGGGAAAGATGAACTTTTTATTTCAAAAAGCAACGCAGGATGACCGGATTGTTTTTTTTTATTCAGGGCATGGAAATGTTGATTGTTTTATTCCTTATGATGGTTTACCAACAGGTAAATCGGTTTTATCGTTCGGTACCGTAAAAAAAGCATACCGCGATTCGAAAGCAGGCCAGAAATTCCTGATTGCCGATGCGTGTATGTCGGGTTCGGTGCGAAACAAGGAAGAAAACCCTTCAACCAAACAAATGGGCGAAAAAAAATTCAGCAAGGAGGAAATCATCGTATTCACATCTTCAAGGACTAACCAGCTTTCGATTGAATTTTACCCTTTGGGACATGGTTTGTTTACCTATTTCCTTCTGAAAGGAATTGATGGCGCTGCGGATGAAAATAACGACAAAGTAATTACCATTAAAGAACTGTATGATTACACCAGGCAACAGATGATATCGATATCAAAAGGAAACCAGGTGCCCGTTATGTGGGGGAGGTTTGATAGCGCTTTGCCATTTGTGTGCAACTAAACCGCCTCCTGCTGAAATTGACAGGGAATAAGCCTTTTCTTATTACTTTTCATGCAACCCGAGCCCATGATTTACGCAGAATTCATTGAAAGGTACCAATACAATGTCAGAACCGATCTGATAGGCGAAGGAGGGTTTGGCAAAGTATATAAGGCCTACGATAACATATTGGACCGAACTGTGGCCATCAAGGTTTCGGAGGTAAAGCAGGGATTTGAGGCACAACGCCTGCGCAGGGAGCTGGAAATTGTTTCCACGATACCGGCACATCCAAACATTGCCCGTTATGAGGAATGTATGACCTTTCAAACCACGCTGGGCGAATTTGATTTTGGTATTCTGCAATATTATGCCGAAGGCAATCTGCTTAATTTTATCAAGAATGAAGACCTGACGGATAGTCAGCTAAAAAATCTTATTGAGGGATTATTAAATGGAATTCAGTTTTTGCATGCCAACAATATCGTTCACCGCGATTTAAAACCACGAAATATACTGATTGTAAAACGAAACAATGTAATTGTTCCCAAGATCACCGATTTCGGCATCAGCAAACATTATACGCCGGATGATCATTCGGCCATACTCAATTCCCTCATGGGAGGAACGCTTGCATACTCATCTCCCGAGCTGATAAAGGGACATAAATACATTCATGCCAATTCCGATCTCTGGTCGTTTGGCGTAATCGTTTATCAACTGTGCACCGGCGAGCTGCCCTTCAATTGCGGTGAATATGAAACCGGCTCGGAACGGGGAAGGGGGGAGATGGCGAGGCAGATCGTTGACGGGGAAATAGATGAAAAAGTTAATTCTATCGATGAACCTTACCGCAGACTGATCGGCAGATGCATGGTTGTTGATCATGATAAAAGGATAAAAACTGCTACCGATTGCCTTTCTCTTTTGAAAGTTGCAGTTGCTGCTCCAAAACAACCCGAAACTGAACCGGAAAAACCACAGCATCGACCGGCGCCACAACAACCCGGCCAAAAACCTGATGGAAATGCTCCCGAACCAGGTTATGAAGGCGGAACAATATCTATAGATGATGATCCTGGTATTATTTTACCTGAACCAGCCACTCCCATTGAGCTTCCTGAAATAAAACCACCAGATTCCCTGTATTCAGGCGAAACCATGCTGATTATTGAAAAACCTGCCTCACTACAGCCAGCGCCATCAGACGAACCTGAAAACCCTGCTGAAATGTCCATTCCAGGTTTCTCAGGTGAAACGAAGCCCGTGAAAGAACCACTGCTTCCACAAACTTCGGATCCTTCTGGTTCACCACCTCCGGATCAGCCGGCTAAACCCGGCGAACCATCTAAAAAACCTGATCCCGGTCATTCCTGGCTGGGATGGATTATTGCCGGAACTGTAATTGTTGGATTTGCTTTAACCCTCTTTTGGTGGTATAATCGAGGCCCCAGCGCAAAAGAGATTGAGGAACAACGCATTGCCGATTCTATCAGGGGTGCCGACTCCCTGGCCATGGTGCAGGCTGAACAACAACGCATTGCCGATTCGATTGCAAAAGTTCAGTATGAGAAGATGATTTCTGATTCCATTGCCCATGTCGATTCTTTGAAAAAAGGATTAATTAAGAAGTCAAAAACTACGGTTCCCGCGAACGAAGATGAATTAAGAACACTATCAGGCCCTGCGCCGGAAATTGAGATGGTCTATGTTCAGGGAGGTACGTTCCAAATGGGCAGTAATGATGGTGAAAGTAATGAAAAGCCTGTTCATACTGTAACTGTTGGGAGTTACTATATCGGAAAATTTGAAGTAACCCAGAAGCAATGGAGGGCAGTGATGGGTAGTAATCCGAGTTATTTCTCTGGCTGCGATAACTGTCCGGTGGAAAAGGTTTCCTGGAACGATATACAGGAATTTATCAGGAAACTGAATGAAAAATCGGGTAAGAGGTATCGGTTGCCCACCGAAGCGGAATGGGAATTTGCCGCAAGAGGAGGCATTAAATCGCGTGGATATACCTACGCCGGAAGCAATACGATCGGGGATGTAGCCTGGTATTGGGAAAACTCAAAGACCCATCCGGTCGGACAGAAAGCGCCCAATGAACTGGGTGTTTACGACATGAGCGGAAATGTTTGGGAGTGGTGTGCCGACTGGTATGCCGGCGACTATTATGCCAACTGTCCTGAGAATAATCCTAAAAACACTACACCGAGCTCCCTCCGGGTGTCCCGGGGCGGCGGCTGGCGCAACTTACCGGCATACTGCCGCGTGGCGCGCCGCTACCTCCCCTCGCCCGGCGCCCGGGTCAACTTTCTTGGTTTCCGGCTCCTCAGGATGTTGTAATTTTTTGGTTTTTTATTTTTTTACCTTTTGTTAATTTTAATAACAATACACCGCCCGGGAGGCAACCTATATATAGGCGTATATATACCCAAATCTGGCAGGCATGTTGCTGAAAATTTTTACGATACCGTTCGATTCGCGCGATTGCAGGTTCAAAGATGAAGATGTGCTTTGTGCTTTGTTCTTGATAATCATTATTTTTATAGCTTGAGAAAAAGAGAAAAGCAAAAATGTTCCTGCTATGACCTATGAAGATTTTATCCAGCGTTATCAGTACAGCCTAAAAACCGACCGCCTTGGCGAAGGAGGGTTCGGTGAGGTTTTCAAAGCATTCGACACGCATCTGGACCGGTATGTGGCTTTGAAAATTGCCAAAGTAAAAGAAGACCAACCAATGTTCAGGTTGAAAAAAGAGGTGGATATTGCAGCCAAACTGCCCACGCATGCAAATATTGCCCGGTATGAGGCGTGCTACACCTTTGAGACCCCGACCGGGACTTTTGATTTTGCCATCCTCCAGTATTATGAGGAAGGGAACCTCCTGAAACTGATCCGTGAAAAATTGCTTTCCGAAAAACAGAAACATGATCTCATCCTCCAGATCATCCGGGGAATACAATTCCTTCATGACAACAATATCATTCACCGCGACCTGAAGCCGCAGAATATCCTGATCGCCCGCCGGGGAGAGGCTTTCATTCCAAAGATCTCTGATTTCGGCATCAGCAAGCAGGTAGGTCCCGAAGCGGAATCCTGGGTGTCGAATTCACTGGTCGGGGGCAGCATCGCTTATGCTTCGCCGGAGCAACTAAGAGGGGCAAAACTTATCCAGAAGAACACTGATTTGTGGTCGATGGGTGTGCTCATTTACCAAATCATTACAGGGGAATTACCATTTAATACCGGGTTGTACGATAGCGGATCGGAACAGGGCAGGATGGAAATGGCAAGACAGATCACGGAAGGTGTCCTTCCTGAAAAAATCGATGACATTTCTTCTCCATTCCGGCAAATGATCCGCAGGTGCATGGTGGTTGATCCGGCTCAACGCATCAAGTCGGCCGATCGGTTGTTCGAAATCCTAGATCAAAAAGATGAACTAGTAGATATAAATGATTTAAATAAATCAGATGAAGCTACAAAATTATTTTCCGAGAATAAAGATTTAATGGAGCCTATCCAGAAAGCAAGCATAAACCAGATTAAAGCAGAAAACTGGAATTTCCAGAAACTGCTAAACAAAATTGGTTCATCACGTGTTTTCTGCATTTATAAAAATAAACCAATCTGGGTGCGGAGTCTTATATTTTTCCTGACAGTCGTAATTTTATTTTTTTCATCTCTTCTACTTAGATACACGATTTTCTTTAATGGCCCGGAGTTTCTTACAATTTTTCACAAAAAAATTGCCAATACTTTAGGAACAAGGGCTTCTTTACAGGAAAAGTTTGGCTTTTATAAAGACGCTATTACTCCTATATAACTCTTTTTAACCGGCTGGATTTCAATACCATTGTTTAGTCAATTTTATGCCGCTTGCTTTAAACGGGCTAATTGCTTTTCAAGTTTTTTAATTTTATCTGCTTTGATTTTTTCTT
>Ga0268283_1000335_pt1 | contig 35791 bp, 29 predicted proteins | sample saktaG_13_FD_190140 | JGI IMG/M metagenome (GOLD analysis project Ga0268283, IMG submission 190140) | Saline water microbial communities from Sakinaw Lake, British Columbia, Canada - sak_2013_06_06_36m | ecosystem: Environmental > Aquatic > Non-marine Saline and Alkaline > Saline ...
ACCTTCTGGCAGATCGTGGTTATGATAGCGACGCAATCGTGGAACAAGCCAAGAGTCAAGACATGAACCCAGTGATTCCGCCACGCAAAAACCGAAAAACACAAAGAACGTACGATAAAGAACTCTATAAACTACGGCATCTGGTAGAAAATGCGTTCCTTTACCTCAAACAATGGCGAGGCATTGCGACCCGCTACACCAAACATAGTAAATCTTTTCTGGCAGCCGTCCACATAAGGTGTATAGCACTTTGGGCTAATGTCTCATGACGACAGCGTCTAGAAAGGTGACTACACACAAGATTCTTTGCTGGCAGCGTTCACTGCCGCGTAGGCAGCTTAGAAAATCTTCTAGTTCGGAGGTCGCATAGACCTCCGTGTTCACTGCCGCGTAGGCAGCTTAGAAACTGGTCGCTAGGTAGAGGAGCTCTGGTAGCTCGTTCACTGCCGCGTAGGCAGCTTAGAAACTGGTCGCTAGGTAGAGGAGCTCTGGTAGCTCGTTCACTGCCGCGTAGGCAGCTTAGAAATTCTCGCCGAGCTTTCCTTTCTTAACTGGGCGTTTCCAGCCCTGATAGGTTTTTTGGGGAGCGCGACTCAGTGTCAATTCTTCGGGTGGGGCCTTCCCGGTAATGACGGATCCAGCACCGATCGTAGCACCCGAGCCTATTTCAACAGGTGCTACCAAAGCAGTATTGGAACCAACAAAAGCGCGATCACCAATTTGAGTTAGATGTTTATTAGCACCATCATAGTTGCAGGTAATCGTTCCTGCACCAACGTTGACGTCAGATCCAATTTGGGCATCTCCAATGTAACTGAGATGGTTTACTTTACTACCTTCTCCCACTTGAGACTTTTTGATTTCAACAAAATTACCTACACGCACATGCGGCCCTAGCTCTGTTCCGGGGCGGAGCCTTGAAAAAGGCCCAACGGTACTACTCGCACCTATAGTCACGCCTTCTAAGACAGAATGAGCACGAATTTCGACACCTTCCGAAAGAGTAACGTCTTTTAGATAACAATAAGGACCGATTTTCACTCGATCCGCTATTTGTACTTGACCTTCCAAAATTACATCAATATCAATTTCAACATCTTTTCCTGTTTGTACGGTACCACGAACGTCCAACCTCGCAGGATCACGTAAGGTCACTCCCTGAGACATTAACACTTGCGCCTGACGAGATTGGTGTACCCTTTCAAGTTCTGCGAGCTGAGCCCGGGAATTGACTCCAAGGACTTCTGAAATAGTTTCGGGATGCACCGCGTGTACTGGGATTCCCTCAGCCACGGCAAAACCTACGATATCTGTCAAATAATATTCTTTTTGAGAGTTACGATTGTTGATTTTTTGAATCCAACGAGTAAGATCTGTTTTATTGGCTGCCAAAATACCCGTGTTAACTTCGCAAATAGCGCGCTGTTCTGGAGTGGCATCCTTTTCTTCTACGATGCCAATTACCTGTCTCTCAGCATTGCGAAGAATGCGGCCATAGCCTTTTGGATCAGGCAATACTACTGTTAAAAGAACTAAAGAAGGGGTAAGAGATTGTTTGGCAAGAAGAGCTTGCAAAGTTTCGGGCTGAATTAAAGGAACGTCTCCGTACAAAACCAATACGGTTCCAGTCTCAGGAAGAAAAGGCAACGCTTGGGCAACGGCGTGTCCCGTGCCTAACTGCTCAGCCTGCTCTACCCAAACAACTGGTAAACCGGTCTTGAGTACTTGATCGCCAGCGTGCCCATAAACCACACAAGTGCATTGGGCGTTAATCCTAGTAGCGGTCTTGACCACGTGCGAGAGCAAAGAAAAACCTCCCAAAGTATGTAACACCTTTGGGAGGTCAGAACGCATTCGGGTCCCTTGCCCGGCAGCGAGGATGACGACATTCAATTCCATTTTTCTGCCGGCCAAAAAACTAGCATTTCAGTTGCTTGCGCAAGCTATGAATTGTCCGAAGCTGAGCAATAGCTTCCAGAAGTTCTGAGTGCACGCGAGCGTAGTCTATATCTGCATTGTGGTCTTTAATGAGTTGTAATGCACGTTCTTTGGCTTCGAGTGCCTTGGCCTCATCAATATCTTTGGCACGCAATGCAGTATCAGCAAGGATCGTGACCACATGCGGTTGAACTTCTATGATACCCCCGGAGACGTAGTAGTATTGTTCTTCGCCTTCTGGGCTACGAACTCGTACTTCGCCTGGTATTAGCTTACTAATGAACGGCGTATGACGTGGGAGGACACCTATCTCCCCCATGACCGCCGGGGCGAACACAATCGACGCGACACCAGAGTGGAGAGATTCCTCCGCACTCACGATGTCGACATGGATAGTCATTGACATATTGGCACCCTCCCTAAATGGAGCGAATTACTGAATTCGCTTGGCCTTTTCCACTGCTTCGTCGATGCCGCCCACCATGTAAAACGCTTGTTCTGGGAGACTGTCGTACTCGCCGTTGGCAATGCCCTTGAAACTACGAATAGTCTCTTTAAGCGAAACATACTTCCCTGGCGTACCAGTGAAGACTTCGGCAACAAAGAAGGGCTGGGATAGGAACCGTTGAAGTTTGCGCGCTCGGGAGACGGTGAGCTTGTCTTCTTCCGAAAGTTCGTCCATGCCCAAGATTGCAATGATATCCTTCAATTCTTTATAACGTTGCAGAATACCCTGAACCTGCCGTGTAGTCTGATAGTGCTCTTCCCCTACGACCAATGGGTCAAGCTGACGGCTGGTGGAGTCAAGAGGATCGACCGCGGGGTAAATACCCAGTTCTGCGATCTGACGAGACAGCACCAAGGTGGCATCCAAGTGAGCAAAGGTGGTAGCAGGAGATGGGTCAGTTAAATCGTCCGCGGGCACGTACACGGCCTGGATCGAGGTGATCGAGCCATTCCGAGTAGAGGTAATGCGTTCTTGCAATACACCCATTTCCTCGGCAAGGGTCGGTTGATACCCCACTGCGGAAGGCATACGTCCAAGCAGTGCTGAAACCTCGGTTCCCGCCAAGGTGTAACGGTAGATATTGTCCACGAACAAAAGAACGTCTCGTCCTTCGTCGCGGAAGTATTCGGACATCGTTAGGCCAGTGAGTGCCACGCGAAGACGGTTGCCTGGGGGTTCATTCATTTGACCATAGACCAGTGCAACCTTGTCTATGACCCCACCTTCCCGCATTTCGTGGTAGAAGTCGTTTCCTTCACGGGTACGCTCGCCTACTCCGGCGAACACAGAGTAACCAGAGTGCTCAACGGCAATGTTGCGGATCAACTCCATCAAAGTAACGGTCTTACCGACGCCCGCGCCACCAAATAACCCTACTTTACCGCCTTTCGCAAAGGGGCAGATCAGGTCAATTACTTTAATGCCAGTTTCTAAGAGCTGGACAGTAGGGGATTGATCCGCAAAACTTGGAGGATTGCGGTGAATAGGCCAACGAACTTCTTCTCCGATTGGGCCTTTCTCGTCGACGGGCGTCCCGAGCACATCCATGATTCTGCCCAGAGTGGCCTTACCCACTGGAACCATGATTGGGTTCCCAGTGTTCAACACTTCGGTTTCACGACGAAGCCCGTCTGTGGAACCCATGGCAATGGTACGCACGACACCGTCGCCGAGTTGCTGCTGAACTTCCAAGGTCAAACCCATGGATTCAACGCGCAGGGCGTCATGTACTTTTGGCATCCCTTCGCGGGCAAACACTACGTCCACCACTGCGCCGATGATCTGTACTACTTTTCCAACGCTCATTCGGAACCCCTAGTAAACAATATTCTCGACTCGCCAACCGGCGCCGATCGGATGAATGACTTGGTCAAACCGCAGCTGCTCCGCCCACAATCTCGGATAGTTCTTGGGTAATGGCTGCTTGACGGGCCTTATTATAGGCAAGCTGCAATTCTCCAATAATGTCTGCAGCGTTGTCTGAAGCGGATTTCATGGCCACCATTCGAGAGGCCATTTCGGAAGCCATATTCTCTACTACACCCTGATAGATGAGAGATTCAATAAAACGCACCATCAACTCATCAATAACTACTCTTGGATCAGGTTCGTAGATATAGTCCCACCATTCCTTTCTTGCACCGACACCTGCATCGGGTGGCAAAGGCAACAGTTGTTCAATGGTAGGTGCCTGTATCATCGTGTTAACAAAGTGGTTATAGACCAAAAAGAGCCGGTCAATCTCACCTGCCACGTAGGCATCTAACATGACCTTAACGGCACCGATCAAATCTACGATGTGTGGTTTATCGCCCAAGTGGGAAACGCTAGAAACAATATCGCCCCTCATTCGACGAATGAACAAGGCACCTTTGCCACCAACCGTGCAAAATTTCGATTTCTGGCCGTCTTGCAATCCTTGACGAACTTTTATCATTAAAGTGCGCAACAAGTTACTGTTGAGGCCACCGCATAACCCCCGATCCGAGGTAATGACGACATACCCAACATTTTTCACTTCTTTGCGCGAAACAAGATAGGGATGCGGATATTCCGCAGTGGCATGGGCCATATGACCAATAACCCTACGCATCTTATCCGCATAAGGACGAGAAGCACTCATCCTGTCCTGGAAACGCCGCATCTTACTGGCAGCGACCATTTCCATAGCACGGGTGATCTTTTGAGTGCTTTTAACACTTTTAATCTTATCGCGAATGTCTTTGCCGCCGGACATGCTCGTCTACTCGCTTAATCGCCATCGCTGCGCCAACACGACGCAACGAAATCCGGGGTACCCCCTCTCTATTTTAAGAGAAGGGAAGTTGTCACCAGGTGTTGGTGGCCTTGAAGGCAGACAGGGCGGCACGGAGTCCGGCTTCTACCTCGTCGGTGTACTCTGGCTTCTCACTGATCTTATTCAGGAGCGTGGCATGCTCGTGGTGCATGTACCCATGCAAGGCACGCTCAAAATCCACTACTTTCCTTACTGGCACGTCATCCAAGAAGCCTTGGTTGACCGCAAACAGAGAAGCCGCCATTTCAGCCACAGACAACGGATGGTACTGTGGTTGTTTCATCAACTCAGTAATGCGCTGGCCACGCTCAAGTTGCTTACGAGTAGACTCGTCCAAATCGGAGGAGAATTGGGCAAAAGCAGCCAACTCACGGTATTGGGCCAAGTCAAGGCGCACACCACCACCGAGCTTTTTGATGATCTTGGTCTGAGCAGCACCACCTACACGAGAGACCGAAAGTCCTGCGTTGATGGCGGGTCGAATCCCTGCATTGAACAGATCGCTTTCTAAGAAGATCTGACCGTCGGTGATCGAAATCACGTTTGTAGGCACGAAAGCGGACACGTCTCCAGCCTGCGTTTCAATAATAGGCAATGCGGTGAGAGAACCAGTTTTGCCTTTTACTCGGCCCCCAGTGGCTTTCTCCACGTAATCCTCGTTAACACGAGCAGCACGCTCTAGCAAACGAGAGTGAAGATAGAACACGTCGCCAGGATAGGCTTCACGGCCTGGAGGACGGCGCAAAAGCAGAGACACTTGACGATAAGCCCAAGCCTGTTTGGTCAAGTCATCGTACACGATCAGGGCATCTTCGCCTTGATCACGGAAATATTCACCCATTGCGCAACCAGAATAAGGTGCAATGTACTGGAGCGCAGCAGACTCAGAAGCAGGCGCAGCCACGATGATGGTGTGATCCATAGCACCATGCTCTTCGAGTTTGCGGACAACGTTGGCAATGCTCGAAGCTTTTTGACCAATGGCGACGTAAATGCAAAATACGCCCGTGCCTTTCTGATTGATGATGGTATCAATGGCGACCGCGGTCTTACCAGTTTGGCGGTCTCCAATGATCAATTCACGTTGACCACGACCGACTGGTACCATGGCGTCGATAGCCTTCAAACCAGTCTGGATCGGCTGATTAACGGACTTCCGAGTAATAACACCAGGCGCTACTTTTTCAATCGGAGAAGTAGATTCCGCTTGAACGGGGCCTTTGCCATCAATGGGTTCGCCCAAAGAATTGACTACCCGACCCAACAAAGCACGACCGACTGGTACCTCTAAGATACGGCCCGTGCAACGGACTGGATCCCCTTCGGTGATGTGTTTGTAATCCCCCATGATGACTGCACCAACGAAATTGTGCTCAAGGTTGAGCGCAATCCCAAAAGTGCTGTTGGGGAATTCAAGCATTTCACCGGACATGGCATCAGAAAGACCATGAACACGGGCAATACCGTCGGTGAGGCTCACCACCTTGCCTTCGGTGCGCGCTTCGATCTTCAGATCGAAGGATTGGATCCGCTTCTGGATCAGATCACTGATTTCAGTGGGATTGAGTTGCAACATACGCAGGAAATTCCTCGAAAGCCTAATGACGCAGTTCGGTGGCCATCTGCGTCAAGCCAGCCCGCAGTGAACCGTCAATAACAACATCACCGACATGAATGATGGCACCGCCGATGAGTTCTTGGTCTAAACGTACCTTAAGAGTAACACTTCGACCAAAATGCCTTTCTAAAGCCTGAGCAAGCATCTGTTCCTGTTCGGGTTCAATGGGAAGCGCAGAGACAACCTCAGCTTCCATGGAATTGCCGAGCCTAGACTTGCGCTCATTAAACAATTCTAAAATCTCTGGCAACACAGAGAGCCTGCTATTGGCCGCTAGGAGACGAACAAAATTTCGACCACTGTCAGAAAAACGTTCTCCTCCGACGTCCAAAACAATCTGTGCAAGTCGATCACGACCTATCAGGGGATTACTCAAAAAATCCACCATTATAGGATCTTGCACGACATGCGAAGCCAAAGTGAGCATCTCCAACCAATCAGAGATCGCATTTTCCTGGTTGGCCTGATCAAAAACGGCATTCGCGTAGGGACGTGCAATGGTAATTTTGTCCGTCATAGAGAAGCCTTACAGGTTCGCAGCAAGTGTGGTAAGCATTTGCGCATGATCTTTAGCGTCAATTTCTTTACGCAAAATCCTCTCAGCACCCGAAACAGCCAAGATTGAGATCTGGGCGCGAAGCTGTTCTTTGGCGCGGCTAACCTCTTGTTCAATTTCTATTTTCGCTGCAGTCATGATCCGCTCGGCAGATGCCTTCGCTTCATCTTCCGCTTCCTCTACGATATCTCGAGATCGGCTTTGTGCTTGAATAATCATTTCGGCCGCTGCTTCGCGAGCTTCTCGGATGACTTCGATGGCTCGTCGTTTGCCTAATTCCTTCTCATGATGACCACGCTCGGCGGCCGCCAGACCGTCAGCGATGCGTTTTTTACGCTCCTCAAGGACTTGGGTCAAAGGCCCCCACAAAAATTCCTTGATAAAGACGACTAGGATCGCAAAAGCGATCATCTGTCCTAACAACGTGGCGGTAACGTTCACGAAAAAACTCCTAAAATAAGGTTGCCGTCGTGGTCAATAAGCCTAGCTGCCGTTAAGGACCTTCATGGCACTTAGTGCAGCACCGACGAACGGATTGGCAGTTACGAACCACATACCGGAGGCAAAGATGATAAACGGGAAAGATTCCATCAAACCACCAACTACCAATACCTGCACACGCATCACAGCCATGAGCTCTGGTTGACGAGCAATTCCATCGAGGTATTTCGCCCCAAGGACAGTCCACCCAATCGCAGAAACCGCTCCTGCAAAAGAAAGAATCATACCAACAATGTCAATGGTGTTGGTCATGATCATCGTGATGTTATCTGAGTTCATTTCTAACATACTCCTGTTGGAGGTTAAGGTGAAGGACAGCCTTGTACGAAATCAATGGTCTTTTTGAGGTTCTTCATGGGCCATGCTGAGATACATAACGGTCAGCACCATGAAAATAAAGGCTTGAAGGCCTACGACCAAAATGTGGAAGATAGACCAAATGGCACCTGGAATCCAAAGGGTCCACCAAGGAAGAAGGGCAATCAAGAGGAAAACCAACTCTCCTGCAAACATGTTGCCGAACAACCGCAATGCAAGAGCGAGGGGCTTTGCAATCTCTTCTACCAAAGTCATCATGATGTTGAATGGCATGGCATACTTGCCAAATGGATGATACAAGTAGCTCATAAAGTAATTACCAAATCCCTTCACTTTAATGTTATAGAACATGGTAATCAAGAAAACGGAGCAAGCCAACGCAAAAGTAGTATGTGGATCTGTAGTCGGAACCACTTTGAAGTGCTCAATTCCTATCATAGAAGCGAGTTTTGGCATGAGATCCGCAGGTAGAAAGTCCATGGCGTTCATTAAAAACACCCAACAGAAAATCGAGAACGCGATGGGGCCTACCATAGCACTAGGACGGGTAACGAAGGTATCCTTGATCTGGGTCTCTACGAATTCCACGATGAGTTCAAAAATATTTTGCAAGGTTCCAGGGGTATTAGGTTCTGGGTGCCTGCCTGCTTTATAAGCAAGCCAGACCAGGATAATACCAAGGAAAACAGCTACCCCTATGGTGTCTACATTAAAAGTCCAAAAACCTTCGCCTACTTGAAGGTTATGCAAATGATGCTGGATGTAAACCGTTGGGTTTGCAGTAGCAGGCGCATCAGTAGCAGCGTGTATCACAAAATTACTCCCGAGGGATTGTATTTCGGTGCAGCATTATACAGGAGATTTCCTAGGAGATTTTTTTGAATCATCTTGTATTTTGAACAAGTACCCGGCTTGGGTAGCCGTAAACCCTGCAATCAACGGAAACGGAGGCAACCGAAGCCAACCCATGCCTACCCACACTCCAACCCCTAGCAAGATAAAGCGTTCTATCACACCAAAATAAAGGTGGAAAGCACCGAATCCAAAATCTGAGGAAGTTGATTTATGCACACTCCAACCTAACAAGAGAGCAATCAAGACGGAGAGGAGACCACCGTAGAGCGCAGAAACCGCGTGCTGATGACCGTGGCTAAACCAAATACCACCCCCGACACTGAAAGTAATCGCCAATTGCCACAACAACAACCGACGAACCCCAACGCGAAGACTGGAAGACGCATAGCTCACGAGACACCTCCGGGGAAAACCTCCAAAAAATATAGGATCCAAGCAACGGATTGATAGTGTACGGATGGAGGAGAAAAAAGTCAATAGCACTTGGGAATTGCTAAATTCGAGAATCATCCCTGATTCTCTCTATAACTTGGGGGATCACTCAATTTTTTTGTCGTGTTCTGGCGCAAACCAAGAAAGTCGGTCATGAAGTTTCACAACGTGGCCAACAATAGTAAGGGTTGGTGGCCGCACCGTTTGACCTTTCATAATTTCGGGCAAAGTTTCCACAGTCCCGATATGAACCCGTTGTTGTGGAGTAGTGCCTTGCTCGACGAGAGCTGCGGGGGTATCCGAAGGCAAACCATGCGCCATCAATTCTCGGCAAAGCACCGAAAGACCTATGAGACCCATGTAGAAGACTACCGTTTGGTTGGGTTGTGCCAGACCCTTCCAAGGAAGATCCATACGTCCGTCCTTGGTGTGTCCAGTGACGAAAACGCAAGATTGCGAATAATCACGGTGGGTAAGTGGGATCCCTGCGTAGGCAGCACAACCAGAAGCAGCCGTGATTCCAGGCACTACTTGAAATGGTATTCCTTCGGAAGCCAGTGTCTCAATTTCCTCTCCGCCCCGGCCAAAAATGAAGGGATCTCCCCCTTTAAGACGCAACACACGCTTTCCCGCTTTTGCCAATCGCACTAGTAATGTGTTGATGTCTTCTTGGGGTACCACGTGGTTATTACGTTCTTTACCCACGTAGATACGTTCTGCATCGCGCCTAGTTAAATTGAGGACGGCTTCCGAAACCAATCGATCATGTACTACGACATCGGCCTGTTGCATCAACCTCAAAGCACGAAAAGTTAATAAATCGGGATCCCCTGGTCCACCTCCTACCAAATATACTTCTCCGATTCCAGAAGAGCTGCCATCTGTTTTTGATAGCGTTTCTGCTAAAGCAGACTCTGCAGCTGCCTGCCGACCAGAAAAAACCAATTCTGCTACTGGTCCAACCAACACTTTTTCCCAAAAACGCCTTCGGTCAGGGGGGTTGGGAAAGTGTTTTTTGACCGGATCACGAAATTTTGCTGCTAAACTCGCTAAATGACCATACGTTGCTGGGATTAGTGTCTCTAAACGCGCTCTCAGCAGGCGAGCAAGTACCGGTGCTGCGCCTCCCGTTGAAATAGCGGCCACCAAAGGAGATCGGTCTATGATCGATGGCACTGTAAAAGTGCAAAGAGTAGGTGCATCTACGACGTTAATAGGCAAATTTCTTTGACGCGCCAGAATAGAGACTTGTTGATTCACTTCCGGATCATTCGTGGCAGCAATGACCAAGGTCATTCCTTCCAAGTCACCCTCACTAAACACACCGCAACGCCAATGCACCTGACCGGATTCGTGCCAAGTACGGATTTCAGGCCCTAGGCTGGGTGCTACTACTTGCAGCAAGGCACCACATTCCAACAGGAGAGCAGCTTTTCTCGCAGCGACCCCACCCCCACCTACCAACAAGCAAGAACGATCTCGGACGTTTAGGAAAATCGGGAGTGCATCCATTAGGGTGGTACCACCACTCCAGTGATGTTGAAACCAGCATCTACGTAGGTAATCTCTCCGGTGATGCCAGAGGCCAAATCGGAACACAAAAATGCGGCAACGTTCCCAATTTCTTCAATCGTCACGTTTCTACGTAGTGGTGAATTGCACTCTGCATAATCTAAGAGCTTGCGAAAATCGGAAATACCCGAGGCGGCCAAGGTTTTGACCGGGCCAGCCGAAAGTCCATTGACTCGAATCCCTTGAGCACCTAAACCGTCTGCCATGTAACGAACCTCGGCTTCTAGGGCTGCTTTAGCCAATCCCATGACGTTATAAAACGGGATAGCACGAACGGCACCCAAGTAGGTAAGTGTGAGCATTGCGCCATTACGCCCTTTCATAAGTGGCAGCACTGCTTTGGCGAGGGCAGCAAAACTATACACACTGATTTCGTGGGCAGTGGCAAATCCAGCACGCGTCACATGTTCGAGGTAAGTACCTTCGAGTTGGTCTCTAGGGGAGAAAGCAATTGAGTGAACTAAAATATCGAGAGAGTCCCAGCGTTTTGCAAGAGCGTCCGCCATCTCCTGAATTTGAGCATCACTGCCCACGTCGCAAGGAATGGCAATATCGGAGCCTACTTCTTCGGCAACCCGCTCCACGCGCTCTTTCAACTTTTCACCCTGGTAGGTAAAGGCCAGTTCTGCACCTTGACGCCTCATGGCATGGGCAATGCCATAGGCAATAGACCGATTATTCGCAACGCCGCAGATCAGCGCGCGTTTACCTTGTAGAAAGGACATAGTGTTTAGGCCATGGTAGGATTTGTGATCAATAGTTTATTGTAACGGCCTGGCTACGTACATACCATGGTTCCTAAGATATTTTGGCGAGCACTGATATGCAATCCACTCTAAATTTCTCAAAAAATCTGTGGTCAAAATTTCCAATTTTGTTCTTGTGTTTTTGGACTTTACCTAGCCTAGCAACCTCTTTAGCAGAACCAGGCCCTCCAGAAGATGAATTCCAAACCCTCACGGCCACGGATCGCCAAATACAGAGTTTAGGTTGTCTAACTGTTGGAACTGCGGTGGGGGCGACTACTGTATTACTTGGAAGTACGGGTATAGCATTTTTAGGGCTACGCGGTGCAGCCACTGCTACCACGGTGGCTATCCCAGTCCTCATGACCACGGTAGCTGCTGGTTGCGCTTTTGGTACCCAAGCAGCACTTGGTATCCAATGGATGCACCACAATCGAAAAATTTTGTTAGAAAAGTGGAAAGCACTAACACCAAAGCTTGACATTCTCGATAAACATTAAAGTGTATCAGTTGCTTTCTAAGGTATACCCGTGCCAGAATCTAGGGAATGATGAGTGGGAGGATGTACCATGTTCAATTCAAAGATTTTGGGAGATGTTGCTTCTCGGGTGGGCCAGATGCTTCCAGAGGGAGCAATGATGCTCCCACAGGAAATAGAAAAGAATATGAAGGCACTTTTTTCGTCAGCTCTGGCTAAACTGGATCTGGTCACACGCGAGGAATTTGACATTCAAAAGGCATTGCTAGATGCCACACAGGACCGCTTGGCCACGTTAGAACGACAGGTAGAGAGGTTGACAAAAAGAGACACTTAAAGGGTGGGATCTCAACTTGCCGTGGTGTACAGCCGTGCCCGAGTAGGGATTGACGCCCCACTAGTCACGGTAGAGGTGCATTTATCTGACGGGTTGCCCAGTTTATCGATTGTTGGGCTTCCCGAAACTGCCGTCAAAGAGTCTAAAGACCGAATCCGTGGCGCGTTGGAAAATGCTCACTACGAATTTCCCCTCACCCGAGTTACTTTCAATTTAGCACCCGCTGATCTTCCAAAAGAGGGAGGCGGACGTTTTGATTTGGCCATGGCCATTGGGATTCTGGTTGCTTCCGATCAGCTCTCCACCCGAGCTTTGCCAAAACTCGAACTTATTGGAGAATTGTCTTTAGGAGGCGCACTGCGACCAGTCCGTGGGGTGTTGCCTGCTGCTCTGGCCACCCGAAGTGCAGGACGTACCCTGATTGTTCCTGTCGAAAACGCTGCCGAAGCGTCACTGGCACGGGGTCTTACAGTTATCCCTGCCAAGAGTTTGCTAGAAGTGTGTGCGCATCTTCGCGGCGCAAGCACATTGCCTCCGTACCAAGAAGTGCCCACGCCTTCCCCTCCAGAACCTGCAGAAGATCTAGTTGACGTGCGTGGTCAGCACCATGCTCGACGTGCTCTGGAAGTAGCCGCGGCAGGCGGGCATTCCTTGCTCCTCATTGGCCCACCAGGTACTGGCAAGACCATGTTGGCTACTCGCCTGCGCGGCATCTTACCTCCTTTGAGGGAAGAAGAAGCATTAGAGGTCGCAACACTTGCTTCGGTCAGTGACGGTGGTTTTCAACCTAGCCGCTGGGGCCAGCGGCCTTTTCGTGCGCCTCACCACACTGCTTCCGGGGTAGCATTGGTAGGCGGAGGTGCCAACCCTCGTCCGGGGGAGATTTCACTGGCACACCACGGAGTATTGTTCCTCGACGAATTGCCAGAATTTGACCGACGAGTATTAGAGGTGTTACGTCAACCATTAGAGGCAGGGCGGATCACGATCTCACGGGCCGCGCGCCAGGCCGATTTGCCTGCTCAGTTTCAGTTAGTCGCCGCCATGAATCCATGCCCATGTGGCTATTTGGGAGATTCCAATGGACGTTGCCACTGCAGTGCCGAGATTATTTCTCGTTATCGCGCTCGGGTTTCTGGGCCATTTTTAGACCGAGTGGATATGCACATCGAGGTCAACACGCCACCTCGTTCGGCACTACGAATTGGTACGCTTTCGGATGCAGAACCAAGCGCACTGGTACGATCTCGGGTAGAAATGGCTCGCGCCCGCATGTGGACAAGAAGTGGGTGTATCAATGCAAACTTGCGCGGAAAAGAATTAGAACGAGTAGCTTGTTTAACCGAAGCAGACCACCGTTTATTAGAAAACGCAGCAGAGCGCCTTGGGCTTTCTGCCCGTGCCTACCACAGAATCTTGCGAGTCGCTCGCACTATTGCCGATTTAGTAGGCAGTGAAGGGATTTCAACCGTACACCTTTCGGAAGCCATTGGTTACCGGAGACTAGACCGGAAACTTGGCGCATGACTAACAGCTTTACATTTTTAACAAATGAGAGGAAAAACTCTTAGTCTACGATAGCGAATCTGGTTTGGGCAGGGTTTACTTTTTTCCTTTGGCTGAAGTTGGGGGATGCCTTTGCGAGGAGTCTATGAAAAAGGTTTTTTTGTATTCGGCGTATTTTTTCTGCCTAAACAGTTGGGCTGCTGATCTACCTATTTACTCAGACGAACTGGCCACCGATTGGCAAGATTGGTCGTGGAGTGCGCAGACCAATTATGGAAACAAAACACCAGTCCATAGTGGACAAAAATCCATTTCAGTTGAACTAAGCGGTTGGGGAGGCTTACAAATTGGACACAGCGGTAGTGCCGTGAACACAAGCCCTTACCAGAAACTTAGTTTTTGGATTCACGGAGGAACTGCCGGCGGACAACCAATACAAGTCCATATTTGCACATCACTCAATACCTGTGACGGCATCACACAAGATGTAGTACCACAAGCAAATACTTGGACACGGGTAGACATGCCTCTAGCTGGCCTACCCATCAAACAGGTCTTTGATATCCAATGGTTTAACAACAGTGCTAATAGCACTCCAACTTTTTACGTAGAGGATATTCTTTTCGTAGCAAGCAGTAACACGCCTTCTTTGAAATTGCGCGTAGATGCAACAAAAGGTCGGCATGCCATTAGCCCATATATTTACGGAATGAACTTCGCTAGTGAGGATATTGCGAAGGAATTACGCTTGCCTGTTCGTCGATTTGGGGGAAATAGTACCACTCGCTATAACTGGCAACTAAATATACACAATACTGCAAACGATTGGTTTTTTGAAAACATCGTAGATCCAGATCCAGTGGTAGACCGTTTTATCGAACAAGATCGACGCACGGGTAGAAAAAGTATTATTACTGTTCCGCTTATTGGCTTTACACCTAAACAGCAAGCAGGTAGCGACCCTGACTGCGGTTTTAAGGTCAGTAAGTATGGACCGCAAGACTCTGTAGACTCATACCATCCAGATTGCGGAAATGGAATGCACAATGGAGTTCGTATCACTGGAAATGACCCAACCGATACTAGTCTTTCAATTACTCCTGCATTTGTTGCTGATTGGGTAAACCACCTGGTCAGTACTTATGGCACAGCTGCAAAAGGTGGTGTCATGTTCTACGGTTTAGATAATGAACCGATGATTTGGGGAGAAACTCATCGAGATGTACACCCGAACCCCACCAGCTATGACGAATTGCGCGACCGGACTTGGGCGTACGCGGCTGCTATTAAATCGACCGACCCGACTTCTAAGACTATGGGGCCCGTTGGATATGGTTGGTGCGAGTACTTTTTCTCTGAAGTGGATGAGTGCAAATTAACGGGGACGGATTACCTAGCGCACAACAGCACTGCCTTTGTTGAATGGTACCTTCAGCAGATGAAGGCGTATCAAGATGCTCACGGAGTCCGCATTTTGGATTACTTGGACGAGCACTACTACCCGGCTGCCAATGGTGTTGTATTGTCTCCGGCTGGGGATATAACTACTCAGAAACTGCGCTTGCGATCCACTCGATCGTTGTGGGATCCCAACTACGTAGACGAAAGCTGGATTGCCCAGACTGGTGATCCTGTCGTTCGTTTGATTCCGCGGATGAGAAAATGGATATCAAAGAATTACCCCGGAACCAAGTTGGCCATTACCGAATACAACTGGGGAGCACTTGACCATATTAATGGGGCTCTCGCCCAAGCTGATGTACTCGGTATCTTTGGTCGAGAAAGGGTGGATCTGGCAGCTCTTTGGGATCCCCCGAGTAGCCTAACAGCACCTGGCATATTTGCTTTCCGAATGTTCCGTAACTACGACGGCCGAGGAAATGCTTTTGGAGGTACCACCGTTTATTCTTCCAGTAATGATCAGGATCGAGTAGCAATCTATGGTGCTATTCGGAAAGATAGAAAGCTAACGCTGATGGTCATAAACAAGACAGAAAAGGGTATTAGCCATAAGATCGAATTGATCGGTTTTTCCCCGGCAGCCACGGCTCAAGTATATCGTTACAGTGCTGCCAATCTTGGAAAAATTGTGCACAGGCCTAACCAACCAGTGACGGCTAGCGGCTTCACTGCGACGTTTCCTGCGAATTCGATATCACTTTTTGTCGTGCCACCAGCTCAGTAGTTGAACTATGGTTGGGATCTGTTTTTTGAGACCCTAATCCGAATGTGAAGTTAACGTCAAATTTTGGCACAGGACATAAGTAAATGAGCGAAACTGAAGTAAACTTTCAATTTCATACACTAAACGATATAAAACCCTCTGACTACAATTTTATTTCAGAAGCTAGTTGTCAGCCTCAGTTGTATTACGGAATCTCCCCTGCCATTTCGTTAACTTCTAACTTCCACAGAGAACAAGCAGAAGAAAGTAGTATTGAAAATCGGTTTATATACACTCGTGCACATAATCCAAGTTTTTCTCTCCTTGAAAAACAATTAGCTAAACTACACGAAGGAACTCATGCTACCGTTTTCTCTAGCGGGATGGCGGCAATTTCAGCAGTAATTTGCAGTCTAAGCCAACAAGGTGCCACTATACTCTGCGGAAATGAAATGTACTACGAGGTAGATCGGTGCCTCGAGACATTAACAAAACTCGCGGGGCTAAAAATAATTAAGACAGATCTTTGGAACACAGAAAAAACTCTATCTGTGGCAGAAAAAATCGAAGATTTGTGCATTCTATATCTCGAGAGTGCTAATAATCCATCTTCTCGGATGGCAGATTTACCAGTACTGTCGAAAGAATTAAAACGTCGTTACCCGAATGTTGCCATAGTCGTGGATAATACATGGCTTACGCCAATAGTCTATAAACCATTGAATCATGGTGCAGACCTTGTTGTTGAATCTGTAACTAAGTACATTAGTGGGCGTGGAGACGTCCTGTTAGGCGCAGTAATATCAAAAAGCAAAGAATATCAACATAAATCCCACATATGGCGTAGCTTACACGGTGCTATTCCTTCACCTTTCAACTGCTGGTTAGTTTCTAAGGCTTTAGAAACGCTTTCTTTACGAATGGAGAAAGTCTGCCATTCAGCAAAAATAATTGCTTCTGCTTTGGAGAGGGTTCCTTGTGTAACTCGCGTTTTGTATTTGGGTTTACCAAGTCATCCAACTTACAAACGCGCTAAAAAATTACTTGGGGAAGGTAGATGTGGTGTGATTTATTTCCATCTACCTTTAGACAAAGAAAGTGCTAAATCCTTAATTAGTCAAGTACCACCGATCTTGAATGCCACTTCTTACGGTTCTGCCCATGCCTTACTAAACATACCAAAGCCTGGAAGCTCGACACAATATGACGATTCTTGCGAAACAGGCATTAAGGGCCACTGGTTCCGTCTCGCGATAGGTTTACAACCACCAGAAGAGATCATCCGCGCACTATTGATTGGTTTTGCACGTTATCTGAGTGTCCCACTTGGCACTGTGCAAATTGTGTATCCTAAACTCAAAGTTGTTTCTATTCAACTAGATAAGAACAATACTGCTCCATTTCCCGCGCAAGGAGATTTACTAATTGTTGCCAAAGAAGGCGTTGCAGGTCAGACTGGGTTCTATGAGGTATCTGGGGAAGCAAGAATTATCGAAAAACACAATGAAGAAGCGGATACTTATTTGACACTACCCATTCCGGCAGGACTAATGTTGAAGAAAAAGACTAACATTAAAATCAGAGTATTTCAGAAATTTTGCTCATAAAAAGTTGTTTCGAATAGTTTTTCTTGTGATCCTCCACGATTCCCATGTTAGAAGAAATTCGACGGCTGTTAAGTTTTTTGCGAAGGTTTTTACGTCTCGCAGGTCCTTACTGGAACGATTCCATTCCACCAGAAAATGGAAAAACACAATACTGGAAACATGAAGGAAAATGGACAGTTCGCCTTTGGGCGATTGCGCTGATTGCGCTTACTGTAGCCCAAGTCCTGATGCCCATGTGGCTAAACCACTGGAATGCAGACTTTTTTAATGCACTAGAAAGACGTTCTTGGGATGATTTCCTCACCGAGATCGCTGTGATCGGTGCCATTTTAGTAACCAGCATGAGCATTACTTCTACGCACATGTGGATAAAACGGAAATTGCAAATTGGGTGGAGGACTTGGTTAACGCATCGAATTCTTGGAGATTGGTTAGCAGAAGGACGCCACCATCAGGTGACTTACCTTCCCGGGGAGCATGATAACCCAGATGGACGCATTGCAGAAGACATTCGGAATGCAGTCGAAAGTACGATAGACCTCGCACATTCTTTGCTCTATTGTCTACTTCTTTTAGTCGGTTTTACACAAATTTTGTGGTCTCTCTCTGGAGAATTGTCTGTTGAGATCAGCGGTGTCTTGTTGACGATTCCAGGATACTTAGTCCTCATCGCTATGCTTTACGCTGCAGTCTTCTCTTTTCTTGCATTGTGGTTAGCACAACCTTTGGTAACCGCTGCTAAACATCGCCAAACTGCAGAAGCAGACTTTCGTTTTGAACTGGGACGGGCACGTGAAAATTCTTTTACCATTGCTCTCTTACGTGGGGAACCGAATGAACGACGCCGATTTGGAAGCCTGTTCCACAGATTGATTAAAATTTGGCGTATCCAAAGTTGGGCACTGACAAGAATCATGTTATTTAGTTCTGGCTATTCGGTGCTGTCGACAGCTTTTCCCTTATTGGTTGCTGCGCCACGCTATTTGATTGGTACTTTAACACTGGGTGCTTTGATGCAAACTGTGCAAGCCTTCCAACAAATGATTCTAGCACTTTCTTGGCCTGTCGATAATGTGGCCAAGGTGTCGGAATGGCGCGGATCAGGTGAAAGAGTGCTTAGCCTTCATGAAGCCTTGCTTGAATTGACAAAATACACAGCTAATCCAGATCAGAAAAAAATTGTCCTGATCCAAACAGACCAACCGATCCTCAAAGTACGAAGTCTTTGTCTTGCGATGCCAGATGGCCGATTGGTGGTGGGGGGTTTGAACCTCGAAGTGCACCGTGGAGAGCGCGTGTTGATCTCTGGGGATCAGGAAGTAGCGACAAAACTCTTCAAAGCAGTAGCAGGATTATGGCCTTGGGGGCGCGGACGAATAGAACTACCCAGAGGAGTACCTCTCTTTTTCCTGCCACAGCAGCCTTATGTGCCCAAGGGAAATCTACGTGCAGTGGTCAGTTATCCCACTCCTTCACACGATATCGAGGATGTTCGACTGATCGCTGCGTTAGAAAAAGTAGGACTAACCGCTTTAGCACAACGATTAGAGGAAACTGCCGCTTGGGACCAGGTGCTCACGCTCGCTGAACTGCAACGCTTAGCTTTTGCTAGACTCTTGCTGCACAAACCGGAGTGGATCTTTATTGATGAAGCTACAGATGCACTGGAACCAGAAAAAGAAGCGTCTTTAATGCGGCTGTTATTACAAGAACTACCAAATGCCACGGTTCTGACGATTAGCTACCGTGCTTCACTTGAAGAACATCACTCTCGGGTATTGCATCTCGGAAAAGCAAGAGCTGGCCAACCATTGGCGCATTACGAAGGTTTGGAGTGCGATGGTTTCTAGGCTAACAAAACACTAGAAAGTAAATAGGGTTGTGGGAGTAAATATCGGATTGCGTCTAGGAGTTCGCTTTCTTGATAAGGTTTAATCATGTAGTTGTTTATTCTAAGTCGCATAGCACGCTCACGATCTTCTCTTGCATCCCGTGAGGTAATCATAATGATCGGGATATCCTTCAGGCTAGGTTGTTCACGTACATAGGCAGCTAACTGGTAACCATCCATGCGTGGCATGTCTACATCCATCAAAATAATGTCCGGAACATGTTTTTGCAGTAGAGCTACTGCGTCGACTCCGTCTCTTGCAGAAAAGGTCGTCATATGGTTTCGCTCTAGCAATCGCACCATAATTGTTCGGATTGCAATGGAATCGTCGACTACTAAGACAGATGCCTGCAAAGTTTCCTCTACGACCTTCACATCCCTCTTCACAAGGGCACCATGGAGTGCTAAACCTTTTCGGAACAATGCAGGTACATCTAAAACCAAAACTACCTGACCATCGCCAAGGATAGTAGCACCAGCAATTTCTCTAATCTTTGCTAACTGAGGCCCTACGGATTTCACCACGATTTCGCGAGAACCTTTCATACCGTCAATCGCCAAAGCTACTCGAGAATCTTCAATCCTAAATAATAGAACAGTCCATTTTTTTACCTGAGCGGAACGCCGAGGAAGAGCGGCATTTAACAACGCGGTAGCATGCACAAATTGATAGACTTCATTTTTATGTGTCAAAGTAGGTTGCGGAGAAGTGTATAAACAATCAGCCTTTTCCCCTTCCACTTGAATCACGGCATGGATACCAGCGATAGGGATTGCAAAAAGGTCGCTTTGGACTTGCACCAATAACACTTTGGATACTGCTAATGTCATGGGCAATCGAATCGTAAAAGAAGCACCACGCCCTGATTCCGAATCGATTTCAAGTGTTCCTCCAAGGTCCTTCACACCATTGGCCACTACGTCCATGCCAACACCACGACCTGCGGTTTCTGTGATTTGCTTGGCTGTCGAGAAATCTGGCTCCAGAATAAATTGCATAATGCCACGATCTGAAATGTACGCGCCTTTGGCTAACCGACCACTTTTTTCTGCTTTTTCGCGAATAGCTTCGATGTTTAATCCGCGACCGTCATCTTGAACTAGAAGCACAATCTCTTGTCCTTCCCGTCTTAAGGAAACGGTAATGGTGCCAGTTTCGGGTTTTCCTGCCATTTTCCTTTTTTCAGGGGGTTCGATGCCGTGGCTGAGAGCATTACGTAATAAATGCCCGAGTGATTCTAAAATGCTGTCTCGCATTGCGCGGTCAATTTCGAGCTCTGCACCCACTAGCCGAAGAGTGGCTTTTACATTTACGGATCTGGCAGTTTGACGAACGATTTGGCGAAGGTGTCGAGCCATCTCAGAAAAAGGGACCATCCTCGTGCGTATCAAACCTTCATGTAATTCCTTTACGATCCGAGATTGTTGTGTAAGTAACATTTCAGCATCACGTGTCAACAAACTAAGCGACCCATGCTCATTGTTTAGATCTGCAACTCGCTCATCAAAAGCCTTCAATAATTGAACAAAAGACGGATGACGGGTAGGTTTTGATGATTCCAAATTCAGGTCAGTAGAATCGAAAGACTCTTGTCTAGTAGTAACTACATTCCCTTCTTGGGAGTAAGGAGTTGTTTTTACTTCTAATTTCTGAGACTGCTCTTGTAGGCGACGAACAGTACCGTCCATTTCGTGCAGATAGTATCTAAGACCGTTAATTTGTTGCCAGATTCTGGACCGGGTGATACTCACTTCGGCTGCATGACCAACCAACTTATTCAAGAGAGCTGCACTGACCCGAATCTGCTCTTGGGCACTTACGGTATCAGAATCAGCATCACGTGGAACAGTTTGCTTAGCAATTCGGATGTTAGAAACCATCTCGACTTCAGTACTAGGAAGTGTCTCTACTCTTCCGACTTTGCCTTCCGAAAGATCCTTGATTTTTTGTTCTAAAGATATTGGGATTTCAACAGCTGTACCTTTACGTATTTGGCTTAATATCTCCGAAAACTGGTCTGCAGCCACCTGAATGAGATCAAATAATTCAGGCGTAGGGGACAAATTCCCTTTTTCTACGCGAGCGATCATAGATTCCAGATCATGTGCAAGTTTTGCCATTGGCTGGACATCTATCATTTTTGCCCCACCCTTTAGGGTATGCAGCACGCGTTTTAGTTCTGCCATTTGAGGAGCATTAGCCGAATCTGCAGAGAGCTCTTGCAGCAAGTTATCTAAGGAGGCAAGAAGGTCTTCAGATTCCTCTAAGAACGCCAACGTAAGGTTGTCTAACTTTCGTTCTCCTGCTTCTGGTGTGAATGATGGTGCAAGAGACACTGCTTCGGTGGGCAGTAAAAGTGCGATAGGAGTGTGAGCCTGTCCTGTTAGAGTGCTACCTAAGAATTTCTCAATTTTCTGTTCTAAAGATATTGGAATTTCAACCGGTACTCCTTCGCGTATTTGGTCTAACATCTCTGAAAATTGATCCGCAACCAATTGAATGAGATCAAATAATTCAGGCGTAGGGGACAAATTCCCTTTTTCTACGCGAGCGATCATAGATTCCAGATCATGTGCAAGTTTTGCCATTGGCTGGACATCTATCATTTTCGCTCCACCCTTTAGGGTGTGCAGCACGCGCTTTAATTCTGCCATTTGAGGAGCGTTGTTTGAATCCGCAGACAGCTCTTGCAGCAAGTTATCTAAGGAGGCAAGAAGGTCTTCAGATTCTTCTAAGAACGCCAACGTGAGGTTATCTAACTTTCGTTCTTTGACAACTGTCAAAACTGCTGGGGGAAACACTATCTCAACGTCTGGCAGCGGCGCAGGGCTGCGAGCCCATTCCTTCAAAACATTGCAAAAGTCTTCCGGTGTCGAAGGAATCTGGTGTTCTCGGATATTTTCCAACAATACCCATAAACGTTCGACTGTTTCAGCACATAGTCGGATACTTGACTCATTTTGAAGGTGTTCATTCGCGACCACTTGTTCTAAGAAATAGCGAAATGTTTGGCATACTTCTTGAATAGCCGAAAACTGAGCAAGTTCTGCACTACTCCTAAGAGACTCTAAAGATAAAAATAAGGACTCTAGTGTTTGCGTTGATTGGAGAGGCCATTGTGTTAGTTGGCTCTCAATAGATTGTAGTGCTTCCACTGCCTCTTCAAGGAAGATTCGTAGAACTTCCTCGCGAATCGCAGATGAGGTACCAGAATCAGAAACAAGAAGTGCAATGTCTCCTATTGCTTCGATGTGAGCCAAGCAAGGATTTATGTCAGGTCCGAATTGTCCCACTGCTAGTGCTTCTAGCCACGCGCCAATGATTTGTACTGCCTCTTGAATTACGGAAAGGCTAGATTCATCTAAATCTAAAGCAGCAGCCGCACGCGCTTTGACATATTTTTCCAAGGCTCGGCCCAATAGGCCAATGTCTTCGATCTCTGCCATGCGGGCACTGCCCTGGATCGTATGAAAAGCCCGTACTAAAGAATCTGAAACACTACAGACCTTGTTTTCTCGACAACGAGCAATCGCGTTTTCAATGGTAGTCAAATGTCCGTGGGTCTCATCCGTAAAGACCTCGAGCAATCTTGGTTCTATGATGATTACGGGAGCAAGTACGGGAGTGGCTACCGCTCGCAGAGAAGCACTTTCTTCCTCTACTATTTCTATCGTTTCTAGTATTTCTAAGGTGGACGATACTGCTACTGCTATAGGTTCCGGTAAAGAAGCTTGTGGCGCAGGAACGTCCTCTATTTTTGGAGCTGGTCCGTGGGCAAGTCGCCAAGCATGTTCTGAGATTTCTTCAGCACCTCGAGCAGAATTTCTCCGATTTTTAAAGTCTTCCACTAGGGCTGGAATCGCAAACCGGGCCTCTGATGCCACTTCCAATATCTCCAAAGAAAGGGGAAATACGTGTTTTAGGACACGGTTAAGCAAGTTTTCGACTGCCCACGTCAACTCGCCTAGGCGAGCCATCCCCATTGTTCTGCTGCTACCCTTAAGGGTGTGGAAAGACCGACGCAAAACTTCTAAAGGATCTTCCCCCGTGTATGGAGTCTTTTGCCCAGAAGATAATTCTTTGCGAAAATGCAGGATTTGCCGATCTATAGTCTCAAGCACTTCCTCCACTTCCTCGTAGAATATTTCTACGATTTCCGGATTTTGTGCCGCCTCTGATTCGAAAAATGTAGGGGTGGGAATGGTCGGAGGAAGTGGTTCATGAGAATGGCTAGTTAGGGAACTAGACGCCATGATTGTAAGATCAATCACTTCTTCTGCTTCTGGAAGAACGATTTGACCAGACAGCATTTCTTCCCAATCTTGAAGGAAATCTTCTGTGTTGGTACCTAAATTCGTTTCTTGAGTCTCAGAGGAAGGATCTGTCTCAAATTCAAAAAATGCACTAACGGCAGCTGGTACAGGAGGAAGAACAGGTAAGGGACTAGACGATATGGTTGTGAGATCAATGACTTCTTCTGCTTCTGGAAGAGTGACTTGACCAGATGTCATTTCTTCCCAGTCTTGGAGAAGATCTTCTGTATTGGTGCTCAGGGTTACTTCTTGAATCTCAGTAGAAGAACTTGTCCCTAGTGTTGGGAATGAAAGCTCTTGGGCTTCTTCCACAGAAATAGAGTCAAATTCTTCAATCCAAGAGCAAAAAGTAGCAGCTGGTTCGGCTACTAGAGCCAGTTTAGCGAGTGTTTCTTCCCCTTGTTTTAGGAAAGATTCTCCAGAAAGGGAACGTAGCTGTTCTTCTAGGTATAACTCCAATGCAGCGACAATGTCTGCTAATTCTTCCTTGGATTGTTCTGTACCGTCTTTTCGATCGAAGTTTTGGAAACTGTTTTGGATAATTTTTACACAAGCTGTTGCTAGACGAGCGGGTCGCTCCAGATTGATCATACTTAACCCACCAGCTACTTGTCCTAACAAATCTTGCGCAGCAGACCAATTTGCTTTTTTATCTTTACCTTCTACTATGATCGATTCTTTTGCGCGAAAAAGACTGGTATGTGCTTGTTTTAGAACAGCATGATCTAAACTCCACTCATCTACAGCAAACCCAGTTTGGACGCTCTCCATGGATTCTGATTGGGCAGCTCCTAACCCGACTAGAGTTGCTTCCAACCGAACCAATCGTTCTGCAAATGACTGCAAAACTTGTTCTAAAGGAGGATCAGAAATTTGGTTTGAAATTCGTTGAGAAAGTATTTCTGCAATTTCAGCAACATCCCTACTAGCATCTTGTTGCTCAACAACCTCGAGGGTACCGGAAATTTGCCGCATGCGGTTTACAATCGGCAGCAATTCTCCTGGATTCAAGCTACGCTTTCGAACCGCCTGCTCTAATGATTCCATGACTGCGCTTAAATCTTCCCTGATGGCCATAGAGACGGTGGCGATGACAGCTCGATTAGCACCGCGTAAACCTTGTTGAATGGCAACAAGATCTGCTTTACTCGGGAGTGTTTCTAGCAGTCGAAAATCAGCTCGGAGCTCTTCGACCAATGGTCCAAATGGAGGAGATGCAACGGCAATATGATACAAGCAAGACTGAATAAGATTTTCTAACTCTCCTAGAGCAAGTTTTTCCCCGTTGTTTTCAATCCATCGCTTAATTTGACGCTCTAACTTGCCGAGTAGGGGCCGAGCATCTGCAGTTGGAATAGCACCCGCTTTTGTAGCCTCAATGAATCCTGCGCTTACCCACCAAAGGCGAGCGATCTCAGGTTGGAAGGCTACGCTTCGTAACTGTTCTACACTTTGTGCTAACCGAGTTAAGGGTTCCCTATCTTCTGGATTTCGGTGCCAAGCAGCGAGTCCCGATTGAAATAGTGTGCGTGCATGTCGAATAATTACTAGAACTTCAGATTTTTCTATCGATATGGTAGGTAAAACAAGTGGAATTGCAAAAAGATTTGGAAAAAATAAGGCTTCTTCTTTTAAGGGAGGGGCTTTTCTCGCGCTCCGCAGCTCATTGATGGCTGGTAGAAGAGCAATGGGAAGGTCGCGTTGTCCAGTCTGTAATCTTTCTAAATAATCTGGGAGCTGAAGGATTGCGCTCATCAGGACGTCTAGCGCATTTTCAGAAGCTCGATTCTCAATCAAGGCGAGAACTAACTGCTCTGCCTCCTGAGCAAAAAAAACACCCCCTCGCACCTCGACCATTTGCAAGCTGCCAGAGACTTCATGTAGACGATCTTTGCACTCACGCAATGAATCAGCATCTTCTATGTTCTCTGCGTAGGCATCGAGGGCTGTTTGTGCTTGTTCTAAGGCATGGTCAATTTCGACCTTGATCCAGCCTAACCCTGCTTCTATCTCTGTTTGAGTCGAATCATGGGCTGTTCCGTGAACCTCTCGATTAGATCCGTACATGTACGGCTCCTGATGATATTGGTTTCTGACTAAGATTGCGTTCGAACTTCCAATCTCGGCCATTACCTTGCCTATGCAGCATAATGCAGCCTTTGGTAATACAACCAATACACCACTACCAAATTGTTGGTTTTCAAGATTTCATAGTTAGACATCAATGCGGTGTAGGTGTGTCTTTTGAATGCGATGCGGTGTGGTGAGCACCTGTGGCGTGGGCACCGTGTGTTAGCTTACCACCAGATTCTGCTATAACATCTTCTTCGTATCTTTCTTCTACTGCTTCTTCTACTTTCTCTCCCGCGATAAGTGCCACCTTAGTGGAAGCTAGAATACCAACGGTAGACTGTGCAAACAAGAGCAACCAATCATTTGAAAAAGACAAGGCAGAAATAAACATTTCGCCAATGCCGAATGCCTCCACGAAAAACCCCAACAAAACAACTTCTGTAGAAATTCCCAATGCTTTTGCAAGTGCTTTGTGTTTTTCTCCGTTATGATACATTTGGTTAACATCTTCTACCTTTGGTTTTAATTCTACAAACTTTACCCCAATTCCTGCAAAACTAGCTTCCAAAGCTTCAGAAAAAAGATCTAATACCACAAAAGTTTCTGGAGGAGTTTCTTCTTCTCCCTCTTTGTGACCTTCTCCATGACCTTCGTTGCTTTTCCCGTGACCTTCGTAAGTTTTTCCTGATGCGTGTGTTTCCACAGAAGAATGAGTTTCTTCTTGTAGAACAGGCGTATGCACGGATTCGTTAGGGATCGCAGACTCCTGATCAAGGTGGGCAGCACCAATCAAAAGCAAAAGCATTGCCAACACAATGATTCCAATAGCAATCCTAAGGAGGGGAAAGTACATTACTAAATTTGTAAACGCCTTTGTAATAGATACGCCCAAATAAATAGCCGCTTTGCCCAATGTAACATTTTACTTTGGAATGCAAAACACTTGGATGCGTTTTGGAATATCAAGATTCCAGAATCTACAGTATCCAAAATGCAAATAAATTCTCGTCGGAAGGTGTGTACTATTTCTTTTCCACGAAGGTCTGCTACAATATTTTTCGCTACAGTTTGGGCATGGATATCTGCCATGTGGGCTTGTTTAGATTCCCAATCAGGCCCTGAAAAACATCCTATATCTCCTGCTATGTAAACTGTCTTTTCAAATCTTTTTGCACGGCAACTAGTATCCGCGTGAATAAACCGATTTTTTGAAAGAAAAAGATCGCTTTCCCAAGAAGGGCCTGTTAATTCTGGCAAAAAAACTGTGAGATCACTTTTTAGTTCACCATCTTCCATGCGTATCTGATCTTTCTTGAAACCAAGAATCTTTCTACCAAGAAAACACTGCACACCGCGCCGATCTATTTCTTTTTTGATAAATTGGGTAGTCTGCTTACCCCCACGGGTAGCCAGATTGAAAACATTTGAAAAAAGTTGTATTTTGAAATTTTTTCGACGACCTCGCCTCCGAAGTAAAGTGTCTACACCAAACAAAAATTCTAACAATACTTCACTGCGCGTTGTGGAAGACTCATCAGCATTTCTTGAAAAACCAAAGGAAATAGTACCACTTTTTAACGTTGCTAATTGTTTCGTCATCGACAACACTGCTGCATATCCATCAGGAATAAAAACATATTCAAGACCCGGTAAAGTTTTTGAGGTTTCTGCTCCGGTGGCAATAATCAATTTTTCGTACTCTATTTCTCCAAAATCGGTTTTCAGACGTTGCTTTTTAGCATCCAAACCAATGATATGCCCTGGTGAATAGTGCACATCGTAGCGTTTAATAAATTTTTCTAAAGAAAATTGAAGGTCACCTAGTCGATATAACTCTGTGGGCACCCAAATTAATGCAGGAAAATAAAACGTCTCTAAGCGTGGTGCCAAAAGAGTGATTGGTTCAAGACAACCTTCTCTCCGCAATGTTTGAATAGTTTTGAGTCCTGCAAATCCGGCGCCCGCGACTAAGATCATGGCCGTCGGTACACAGCAGTAGAAACTTCTCGAACTAACTGTAGAGCAATTTCTTGCATGGTATTTTGGAGTTCTTGGGAGAACCAATCCCTCATGGGCACTAAAAAAAATGGTAACTGAATAGCACGGCTCAGCATTGCTGTTTCTTTGATATAAAGAACAAAAATCTCGTTTAATTCATTCTCAAATTCTTTTTTGGAAAAAGCATTTCGAATCTTTACACCTGACTCCCATTTTCTAAAAATTTGGTCAGAAAAATGTAGTAAGAGATTAATTCTCCTAGTTCTAAAAGGTGCAATCTGTTCAAAAGGGATGTTCACACGAACTAAGAAACCTTCGATTTTTTTCAAAAACTCTAAATCAATTTCTTTAGTCTTGAGAAAGAGCAGTTGAGAAACATTTTCTACCGTAGGAGAGTCATACGCATGTCGAATGACCAGTGCATCCTTTAGAATTTCTTTGGAGAGATTTTTTTCGAGAAAAGATTCTAAATGAGGTAAGACTACTCTCAGTGGAGCAATGACCCGAAGTTTCTGGACGGTGCGCCGACTGAATGCCTCTAGCAGGCGGCGATCCATTTTTTGTAATGCCGCCACTGAAGTCATAGATTATTCAGGTTTCCGCGTGTGGTGAAAACCGAGAGTTCCAAAAAGGATAGAGCGCGCAGTGATGTTTGCATAACCTAATTCCTTCATCAGGTCGGACAGTTCTGATACAGAATAGAAATCTTTTAGAGCATTGACAAAATACTGTTTGCAGCTCAACGCTGTTTGACCACTCTGAAACAAAAAGGCGGTAAGCCAGAGTACGAACCGTAGATGTATGTAATATACCTTCTGTACGATTGGGTTAGTAGGACGTAACATATCGCAATGATAAAAACGGCCACCTGGTTTAAGCACTCGGTAAATCTCCGAAAAAACCTTAGACACCCTCAAATGTCGTGAAGCAAATTGAAGTGTGACGATGTCGAAGTGGCCATCCGGAAAAGGTAATGTGTGCACATCTCCGATTAAGCTTTGAATCTTAAAACCATGGGCTTCCGCGTTTTTGGCACCTACTTCTTGCATTTCGGCACTTCTGTCAATGGCATGTACTTCTAACGTAGGTTCTCGCTTGAGGAGTGCAATGCCAATGGCATTTGTGCCTGCGCAAACGTCTAACACTCTTTCTCCTGGATGAACCTCTATTCCTTGCATGAATTTCTTTCGAAACCAGCCCCACATCCCAAAACTTGCCACATAGTTTGCGATGTCGTAATTCGGCGCAATATTGGCAAATACCTTGTCTAGGTCGTTCGCCCACACCGCGCTAAACTGCTCTTCACGAACTTTTTCACGTGTATCAGCAGGCACTGGGTCCACTCTCTTTACCTCCTAGAGAAACCAAAGAATATAGTATACTGCAAAAACTTTATTAAAAATTACGAATACAATCCAAAAACTTCATAAGCACTTGGCAAAAGCATGCGATCTAGTTCTACCCACAAAGGGTCGCACAGTCCTGCTCGGTAGATTGCTTTTCGAAAATCTGGATGTTCTTCCTGGTACATTTCCCACAAACTGTGTGTACGGTCTTGGAGGCAAGCGCGAACATTGGCAAGGCGATCGGCTGTCTTTACTATCAAGGCAATTTCGCCTTGACCTTGCACTTTTGACAATTTTTGATAAGTTTCGGTCTTTCGTTTCTTTCGAGTAACCCCTGGTTCATCGGTGAGAAAACCAACACAAGCAGACAGCATGGAACCAAATTTTTCTTCGATATCCAAGAGAGTCACCGAAGTGTCCTCTGCGGTGTCGTGGAGGTAGGCGATGGCAACTGCTTCCTTTCCGTAAGGTTGGACTAGACTGGCTACGGCGTCTAAGTGAAACGAATAGGGTCTATCTCCGTATTTTTGGTCACCATGAGCTTGAATTGCAAAAGCGCGTGCTTGTTCTTGCATGAGGACACTCTTAATTCCAAAAAATACCAAGAACCAGCTTATCTTGGCGCATTGGAGATTACAAATCGTTTTCTAAGATCCAAAGTTTGCAATTTTTAACGCACCAGTTATAATGGTTTTTGGTTTTTTTCCAAAAAACTAGAGGAATAGACAGTGCAGAAATCAGTGGCAAATTGGTTTGTAATTTCAGCAGTGCTCGTGAGCAGTCAGGCTTTTGCCGGAGCGGATGAGGCTTGGATTGCCAAGTGCGTCAAGGACAACGTTAGGGATGCTACTCCAGAGGTCGTTTTGAAATATTGCACGTGCATGAACGACAAGATGAGTGACAACGAGCAGCTTTCCATTACTGCGTGGGAGCAGTCACATCCTGCCGAGATGCAAGCATGCGATAAGGAAGCCGGCTGGAAGTAAGTTTTTCGCGAACCTGCTACACCTACCCAAGTTTGGGCAGGCTTGGTAGAGGATTTTTCTAGTGCCTTCCACTAAAATTGCTCTTGTAGCTGGTGAGGTTTCTGGAGATTTTTTGGGCGCTAGACTAATAGAAGCACTCAAAAAGCAGTTGCCCTGTGCCCACTACGAGGGCGTTGCCGGGGAGCAAATGGCAGCAGCGGGGTGCGAAGTAGTAGCCAAAAGCGATTTGCTTTCGGTCATGGGATTAGTCGAAGTAATTCAGCAGGTACCTGCCCTTTGGAAACTCCGACGCAAATTGATTGAGCGATGGTGTTCTTCTCCTCCTGATCTGTTCATAGGCATCGACGCACCCGATTTTAATTTAACCCTAGAGCAGGCGTTGCACGCTTTCGGGATTCCCACCGTTCATTATGTGAGTCCTTCCGTTTGGGCTTGGCGGCCTTGGAGAGTTCGAAAGATTCGACGTGCTGCAAACCTAGTCCTAACGCTATTCCCTTTTGAAGTAGATTTTTACTCACGTCACGGTGTAAATGCCCAGTTCGTGGGTCACCCCTTGGCAGACGAGATCCCATTGGAATCCGACCGTGTTGCTGCGCGTCGTGTTCTTTGTTTGCCAGAAGAAGGGGAGATTGTAGCGTTATTGCCCGGCAGCCGACAAAAGGAGTTGCAATATTTAGCCGCTGATTTCTTGGCAGCAGCACAGTGGATGTTACAAGAACGTCCGGGATTGACTTTTGTGTTTCCGTTGGCTAATAGATTTTTACGTCCCAATTTAGATCAGGCTATTCGCCAAATTGGAAGAAGGCTACCGCTGGTTATTCTGGATGGTCACTCTCAAAAAGCACTAACAGCAGCAAACATTGCCCTAGTAGCCTCTGGGACTGCCACTTTAGAGACTTTACTCGTCGGGAGGCCTATGGTGGTGGCTTATCGTGTGGCACCACTCACCTACCACTTGCTTACCCCTTGGCTAAAGGTTCCTTACTATTCTTTGCCTAATCTTTTGGCAGGAAAAAATATTGTTCCAGAATTGATCCAGAACCGAGCAACCCCAGAGGCACTTGGGGAAGCGGTGTTGGCACAATTACACTCCCCTAACCTAGGTCTGATTGAGCAATTCAAAACAATCCACCAAGAACTTCGAAAAGACGCCAGCCAACAGGCTGCACTGGCCGTTCTGGAAGTGTTAAGAAAGCATCATCATCCTTTGTAATGCCCGATATGCAGGATCTCTGACTGAATCTGGTAATACGATTCGATTGTGGACGATGCCTTTCACTAAATTTTCTAGGATCCAAAGTAGATGTTGGGGGTCTATGCGATACATAGTGGGACATTTGCACACGGTGGGTGCCATGAAGTGAATATTTTTCCCCTGTGAACGCTGTTCCTCTTGGAGTCGTTGGACAAGGTTAAATTCAGTGCCTACTAACCAACGAGTGCCTGCTGATGACTCTCGAACCGTGCGCAAGATATATTCAGTAGAGCCAACTTCGTCCGATTTCTGACAAACCTCAAAAGAACATTCTGGGTGGGAGATTACTTTTCCTTCTGGATACTGTGCACGGAAGGCGTCAATCTGTGCTACTTGAAAAACCTGGTGAACAGAACAGAAACCACTCCAAAGCAAGATTTTTGCGTTTTGGATGGTTTCATTTGTCAATCCGCCCATTGGTTGATCTGAATCCCACACAACCATTTGTTCCAGTGGGATGCCCATCCCGTAGCCTGTGTTCCGACCTAAGTGTTGATCTGGAAAGAACAAAACTTTGCGGCGTTGTGAAAAAGCCCAATCTAACACTGCACGAGCATTGCTTGAAGTACAAACAATCCCTTTATGCCGACCACAAAAGGCTTTCAAGTTTGCCGACGAATTGATGTAGGTAACCGGAGTTACTTCTTGGTCCGGATCGAAGAGCGTACCGAGTTCTTTCCAAACTCGTTCGACTGTGTCGAGATCGGCCATGTCAGCCATGGAACAACCTGCTGTAAGGTCTGGCAGGATTGCCATTTGATTGCCAGACGACAAGATGCTTGCCACCTCAACCATGAAGTGCACACCACAAAATACGAGGTACTGCGCGTCTGAGTAAGCCGCTTTGTGCGCTAATTTGAGAGAGTCGCCAGTGTAGTCTGCGTGCTTGAAAACTTCTTCTCGTTGGTAATGGTGGCAAAGAATGACAAGCTTATCACCGAGACGTTCTTTGGCAGCACGAATACGTACTTCACAAGCAGCGTCGTCCAAAGAAAGATAATCGGAAAACTCAAGCACGAGAGGACCAGAGGACTTAAACATAAGTACTATCCTTCATGTTCTTGGGATATCGAAGTGTCGTCATCCTCGGGAAGGTTTCCATCTTCATCCTCATTGTTAGAGGAGACGGGGAAAATCAGACGCGAGGAAGAGCCGATTGGAGGCGTTCCTGGTTTATCTCGATTGAGACGCTCCACGACAGCGGCAACGACTTGCTCCACTTCTTCTCGTGTTCCAAGACGATACCCACTTAGGCTTATAGATCCACCGAGCGCAACCTCATAGTAGAACCATTCACCTTGGGGGGGTATCCCTAAACCAGATGGAGCGCGCTTCTCAAAGGTAACTACTGTGTATTTTAGGTTTGTCATGTGTGCGTTTGTAAATGAACAGCACTTCGTGTGGTAAAAATCAAAAAAGACCGCAGGAATCCCCTGGTTTTATCCTAGAGATAGTGTAGTAGTATACGATGGAACGAGACAGAAATATCGAGTGATCCCACAAATCACGATAGCGAGACCGGACGTTAGGCGACAGATTTTAAAATTCTCCGATCCGAAAACTTGCAATTCTCAAAGAGCCAATTACAATAGTTTTTAGATTTCTTGGTGTACCTTACACATCAGCTACGGGCGGTAGGCCTAAAAGTAATGCGCGTAGAGGGCGACAACCACCAAACGTTAGCGGTGAAGACGCCGTCGAAATATGGTTTCTTGAGAACCATAGACCGATTTTACGTGTGTAGAAAGAATCACGGATGATTCTTAGGAGTTACACAGTTGAAAATATAAGTCTTTGATTTTTTATAAAATTTTTTGTTTTTCGTCAAAAACAATAAATCCAACGAAATCAGTAACTTGTAAATCCAGCTGCGTAACTCCTAGCAGAAAGAAGATTCCAAGTACCCGCTTTTTTATAATTTGAATCGGCGGGATCACTGATACCCACGTCTCATCTCAACACGCGTGAACTTCCATGACCGATCCCGTTCCAGAAGAGCCTATTGAAGATACAGGAGATGCACCACTGGTAGCTTCTAGCGAGCTGCTGCCAGGGTCTCTTTATTTGTTACCTCTTAACGAGCGGCCTTTTTTTCCAGCCCAAGCCCTGCCATTGATCATGAAGGAGGCCGCTTGGATCGGGACAGTAGAAAAGATCGGAGACACAGATCATCACCTTGTGGCCTTATTGCTTACTCGCGCTGAGAAACCAGAACAATCCCGTCCAGAAGATTTTTTTGAGATTGGCACCATGGTGCGTATGCACCAACCCGCTCGGCAAGAGGGCCATATTCAATTCATTGCTGAGGGATTGCGTCGATTTCGAATAGTGAAATGGATTTCGGAAACTCCACCTTACCAGATACAAGTAGATTATCCGATTCCGCCGGAAGAGAATTCAGACGAATTGCGTGCTTATGCCATCGCAATGATTAACACGATCAAGGAATTGATCCCACTTAATCCCCTCTATTCGGAAGAATTAAAGCTCTTTTTGAATCGATTTAGTCCCAATGATCCATCTCCATTTACTGATTTTTCGGTTAGTTTGACCACGGCCACGAAAGACGAATTGCAACAAGTTTTAGAAACGATTCCTTTACGAGCCCGCATGGAACGAGTGCTTTTGTTGCTTAAAAAAGAATTAGAAGTTGCGAAGTTACAGACACAAATTCGACGTCGCGTCGAAGAAAAAATGACCGATCAACAGCGGACGTTTTTCCTACGAGAGCAACTTAAGGCCATTCAAAAAGAGCTTGGAATTGCCAAAGATGATCGTACTGCAGATGTGGATCGTTTCCGAAAACGTTTAGAAACATTGGTGCTTTCAGAACAGGCCAAAAAGCGTGTCGAGGAAGAAATGGAGAAAATGGCGATCCTCGAATCAGGTTCGCCTGAGTATTCGGTTACGCGCAATTACCTTGATTGGATGACTTCTCTACCATGGGGAAAATATGTTTCTGATAATTTTGATCTCAAACATGCCCGAGAGGTGTTAGATCGGGATCACGATAGCTTAGACGATGTTAAGGAACGAATTATCGAGTTTTTAGCCGTGGGTGCCATGAAGGGAGAGGTAGCGGGTTCAATTTTGTGCCTAGTAGGGCCTCCTGGGGTTGGCAAGACTTCCATTGGAAAATCAATCGCAGCTGCATTGGGGCGGCCATTTTATCGATTCTCCCTCGGAGGTATGAGAGACGAAGCTGAGATAAAAGGTCATCGCCGGACTTATATTGGTGCGATTCCAGGCAAATTTATTCATGCCGTCAAAGAGACCGAAGCACAAAATCCGGTCATCATGCTTGACGAAATTGACAAAGTGGGTGCCTCATATCATGGGGATCCGGCTTCAGCTCTTCTCGAGGTATTAGATCCAGAACAAAATATTGAGTTCCAAGACCATTACTTAGACGTCCGTTTTGATCTTTCTAAAGTGTTATTTGTTTGCACGGCCAATCAATTAGACACCATTCCTGGACCACTCCTAGACCGAATGGAATTGATCCGCCTTTCTGGTTACATCACGGCTGAAAAAATTGCGATCGCCAAACACCATTTGTGGCCCAGACAACTTGAAAAAGCGGGATTCAAACGCGGCCAAATTCAACTAAGTGACGGTGCTCTTAGACATTTAATTGAGGGGTACGCTCGTGAAGCCGGAGTCCGAAACCTAGAAAAGAAACTTGGGCGAATCGTGCGAAAGGTCGCAGTTCGCTACGTTCAGGGCGAGCAAGCACCGGTCAAAGTAGGTGTAAAAGAATTAGAAGCCTATCTCGGGAAACCAATTTTCCATGGAGAGCGGACAATCACTGGCATAGGCGTAGTGACAGGTTTGGCTTGGACTGCCATGGGGGGTAGTACCCTTTCCATTGAAGCTACTCGTGTCCACACCAAACATCGTGGCTTTAAGCTCACGGGACAACTTGGGGAGGTAATGAAGGAATCTGCGGAGATTGCACACAGTTACATTTCTTCACACCTGAAGGAATACAAAGGAGAATCAGAATTTTTTGATGAATCCTTCGTGCATCTTCACGTTCCAGAAGGAGCCACGCCCAAAGATGGTCCGAGCGCAGGAGTTACCATGGCCACAGCCCTGTTGTCTCTCACTCGAAACGAAAAAATAAACCGTCCTTTGGCCATGACGGGCGAATTGACTTTAACGGGTCAAGTCCTTCCAGTAGGAGGTATCCGAGAAAAGGTAATTGCCGCAAGGCGAAATAAGATTCAAGAGTTGATTTTGCCAGATGCTAACCAACACGATTTTGAAGAATTACCGAATTACATCCGAGAGGGAATCGAAGTGCATTTTGCAAAGCACTATCGGGATGTCGTCAAGGCAGTGTTTGATCGCCCACCACCTATGAAGTAGTTGGAGTCCGATCCGAGTGCGCAGTCGATCGTCATCCATGACGCTCTCTCTACGCACGTAAAATCGGTTCACGGTTTGGACGCCAGCATTTCGGAAGTGACTTCACCGCCGACGCTTGGTATTTG
>Ga0268283_1000336_pt1 | contig 35784 bp, 47 predicted proteins | sample saktaG_13_FD_190140 | JGI IMG/M metagenome (GOLD analysis project Ga0268283, IMG submission 190140) | Saline water microbial communities from Sakinaw Lake, British Columbia, Canada - sak_2013_06_06_36m | ecosystem: Environmental > Aquatic > Non-marine Saline and Alkaline > Saline ...
TCCAAACCGTATTTCTAAAATTGTTAAAGAGCTATTTTGCTTCTTCGAGCCAAATTTTCGTTATAAACTATCCGTGACTACTAAATAAGGTTCATTTCTGATTTTGACTTTTTACGAGTTCATCAACTTTTACCAACAAAAAAATGCACCGGATGAAACGGTGATTTTCACGTTAGCCCGCGCTCAATGGAGAGAAATTTTATCTTATGGCAGAAAGTCTACCTCCTCATTTTTTGGATCTTGTGGCAGATGCAGCGCTCAAATCATTCTGGCGGCGTCGTGCACTTAGGGAGTTTTTGCGCCGTTCTGGCATTGCTGAATCCTTTTTGTCGAGCTGGACTGAAGATGAAACTAAACGTGACTTACTCTACCGGCTATTCCCACTCTTAGAGAGAAACGATAAAGGATCATCAGTCATTAAACAAATGGCTGTGCATTTGGCAGAACAAACATCGTTTCCAGATCTAGAAGGTTGGGAGGATTCTGTATTCAAGAAGCAACAAGCATCAGAATCTGTTGAGAAGTTAAGGCAATATATACAAAAGCAGCGAGAGGAAGTTACCAGTGCTCGCGAGCGAGAAGAAACACGAAAACGAGCCCAAGCCATACGCGAAGAACGCCAAAGGCGACAACACAACCTTACCAAACTATCTGAACGGCTTGACGAACTAGCAAAAGAAATAGGCTCACAGAATGCCGGATATGCTTTTCAAGACTGGTTCTTCGATCTTGTCAGCTATTATGAGGTCAATTGTCGGCGCCCATATGTAACCGATGGCAGGCAAATCGACGGATCTGTTACTGTAGACGGTACCCCTATCTCATCGAACTGAAGTTTACAAAAGAGCAGGCAGGTGCCCCAGAGATAGATATTTTTTACAAGAAGGTGGTCGATAAAGCCGACAATACAATGGGGATAATGGTTTCGATGTCAAGCTACTCATCAGTAGCCATCCGAGGAGCATCTGGACCACGTACGCCTCTGCTCATATTTGATCATACTCATATTTATTACCTTCTGAACGGTACTGTTACTTTCCAGGAGCTGATCAGACGTGTGCGGCGTCATTCCTCACAAACAGGTGAGTCATTATTGAACTTGAAAGACTTTAGTGGCTGAATGGCTTTTGATATGGGCTAACGAGGGGATGAAGGTGGATCCAAACCACGCCGGGCTCATTTTGTCGCTTTCTATGAAGCTAATTGGCGGTGTGGTTGGGGCTGCTTATCCCCAGTGTTCGATTTGAGAGATAATAAACATGAAGAAACGGCTCCGTAAAAAAAAGCATCTGGGTGAATTCGCTGAGTGGGGACGGCAACTCGTTATTATGCGAAACCGGAAGGATGGATTCGATGAATTTCTTGACGCTTTCATTGAGGAGGCCATTGAATTAAATAAATGCTACTGTGGCGGTGGTGGTAAAGAAAACAAGTTGGATGTGGTAGTGGAGCTTGGCCGTCGCTCTGATGAGCCCGATGCCAGACTGAAAAGGATTACAGCATGGCTTGATTCTCGATCTGATGTGGAAAGCTGGAGAGTGGGCGAAGAGTTTGATATCTGGCATGAAGACTTCCAAGATATCGATGACGAAATCGAACAACAGGATGCCGGCTGACACAAAAAGCCGGCTCGTTTTGCTCCAATCCGAAATTGCTTGGCCAGCTTTTTGTGCTGCTGATTCTGAGTGTTATTCGCCATTTAAAAAGCATCCAGCCATGAAAGGCGCCTATACATTGTGATAGAAAAGAATTTCGACATCCCGTTCATAGCTGACCTTGCGCTTCGTGAAAAGCAGATTCGGCAGAACTACAGGCCAATTATCGCAGTCCACAAGTGGTTTGCCCGAAGACCCGGAACGCTGTTCCGCGGCTTATCGCTTTCCGAATTTCTTGAAAAACCGCTTCGCGAATCCTTTTACCAGTCAAACAGTTTGAAAGGGATTAAAGTTGCAGATCCATTTATGGGCGGCGGCACCCCCCTCATAGAGGCTAACAGGCTCGGCTGTGAAATCGCCGAGTTCGACATCAACCCCATGGCCTACTGGATTGTCAAGCAGGAAATCGAACATCTTGACCTGGACGCGTATCTTCGGGCAGCCAATTCCTTACGCGAGCAGTTGGAAAAAGAGACCGGCTCCATCGCTGGGGATACGGGCACTACCGGGAAATGTTCAATGCCCGGCAACTTCTCGGCCTGGAGCTATCCGCACAGCGGATCTGCATCGGCATCAGCGGCTGGGCGAACATTATCGAGAAGTTCCGAAAGGCAAAAGCGTATTGTGACAGTCCGTTCGAAATCAGACACCCGGGGGGAAAAAAGAAATCGTGCCGATAAAAGGGGAATGGATCGGTGACAACCCAAACGGCAAGCATCGGGCTGAAAGGCGAAGTGTTGCGCTTCGTTGCTAATTCCGGAACACTTTACTTAACTCTTGAGTAAAACAAAAGCAAATCATTAAGTCAGGAGGAAAAATGGCATCAAATCTTGATCAGATCTACGAGGAGGCAATGAGTCTTCCAGATGAGTCCAAAGCTGCGTTGGCGGAGCGCATTGTTGAATACCTTGTAACTCACGTAAACCCTGATTTGGAAATCCTTCAACTTGATATCGTGAAACGGCGTAGGGATGAAATGAGGCTAAAGAAAGTGGAACCTGTCGATGGCCCAGATGCATTGGCTATGGCCCGTAGGATCATCAGCAAATGAAATATTCTTTTCACCCGGAAGCGCTTGAAGAATACTTGAATGCTGTTTCTTATTATGCGGACATTAGCCACCGCTTAGCCGAATCGTTCATCAAGGCCATAGAAACAGGAATTGAGAATATCATCACATCCCCTGAAGCATGGCAGATTGTTGAGGAAGAAGTGCGCCGTCATCTCATCTATCGGTTTCCATTCGGCATATACTTTTGTATTGAAGATGATCGCGTATTTATCTACGCCATCATGCACTTGAGTCGTCATCCAGATTATTGGAAGGGCCGCCATCAATCTGCGTAATGTTTTGGATAAATCCGACAGGTGATATAAACCCAACATGACACCTGCGTGCAAACCGCAGGTGTCCACATTATGGAAAATGAATTAGATGAATCATAATGAAATCGATAAATGGCCTGACTCCTGGAGATATTGCAGTAAAGATATTGAATCAGGCAATGAACTGATAAAATTAATGAAACCATTTCTTGAAGAGTTGTCCAATACGTACTCATCAAGAACTGCAAAAATGCATAGAGATAATTTGTGGTTACTTGGGGGTTTTGTAATTGAACATAAAAATAAATACGAGAAATACAGGAATATTGAACCCTGCTTGTTGCTTACTAAATTTATTGATTCATGGGATGGCCCGTTGATTCATGGATTATCAGAAAAAGAACAAAGCTCATTTGATAATACTTGCAGGAAATTCTATAAACATCTTGTAAACAATGTATTAAAGAATTTAATTTCTTAACAGACCAATCATCGTGCCAAGATAAATCCAAAACATTGGGATTCCGCCAAGGCGGGATCAAATAGGCTGTTGTTACCCAGTGACGGCATGGGTGTTGGATCGGGGGAATTCGGGGGACACCATATCGAATACCAATAATATAATGCACAGGATAAACCGGTGCTTTTCGCGTTCGCCGTTTAAGAAGCATCCAGCCATGAAAGGCGTCTAAACATTGTGATAGAAAAGAATTTCGACATCTCGTTCATTGCTGACCTTGCGCTTCGTGAAAAGCAGATCCATTCATGGGCGGCGGCACCCCCCTTATGTACGTTCGGTTCGGAGAAATAACTATGATAGTAAGCCAGTTTTGGTATAATACTTGAAAGGAAGGTCACTATGAGATTTGAATGGGACCCAAGGAAGGCTGCAGCAAACCTCAAGAAACATGGAGTCACTTTTCAAGAGGCTGCCACAGTCTTCGGAGACCCTCTGGCCATAACTTTTCAAGATCCTGATCATTCCGAGGAAGAAGAAAGACAAATGACTTATGGCCTATCGCAACAGATGCGACTCATCGTTGTCTCTCATACGCAACGGAAAGATCAAATGAGAATCATAAACGCGCGTCTAATGGACCGCAAAGAAAGGGTGATCTATGAGGAAGGTTAAAACATCCGATGAACTCCGCCCTGAGTATAAACGGGAAGAACTTGGCATAGGAGTTCGCGGCAAGTACTTCGAAGAATACAGCAAAGGAACCAATCTTGTACTCCTGAGTCCTGATGTTGCAAAAGTGTTCACTACCGAAGATGCCGTCAATGAGGCGCTTCGGTCTCTGATTAGTCTGGCAGAGAAGTCAACGGGGCGATCAAGTCGTTCCACTGGATCGGCCAAAAAGCGGGCCTCCCTGTGAGCTTCGTGTTAGATGGACGCTCAGTATGCCACTACCGAGTTGAATGCCTGTGTGGATGAATTGCAGTTGATACTGGATTTGATTGAAGCGGATGAGGTGGAATGAATCCTCCTGAAAACAATTCCTCCATCGTTATCTATCAATCCAAAGACGGGCATATAAAACTGAATGTCCGCTTGGAGGATGAAACGGTCTGGCTGACGCAGGATCAGATGGCAGAGTTATACAACAAGGCAAAATCCACAATCAATGAACATATCAAGAATGTCTATCTGGGAGGAGAACTTGCAGAAGGGGCCGGCATGAGAAAATTCGGAATTTCCGAATTTTCTACCAAGCCGACAAACTATTACAGCCTTGATATGATTATCTCCGTGGGGTATCGGTAAAATCGGTGTAGGGAACGCAATTTCGTATCTGGGCGACCCAACGAAAAAACACCCCGCCCCATTTCCGCTTGAATTGGCCACGCGTCTTGTGAGAATGTTCTCCTTTCAGGGTAATACTGTTTTGTACCCTTTCTGCGGGACAGGGACGACTTCAATTGCTTCACTGAAATAAGGCCGAAATAGTGTCGGTCTTGATATTGAACCCGAATATTGCAAGATGGCAGTGTCAGCGCCGCTCACTTCAACGTTGGCATCAAGGAACACAAAATGATCATAGATAACGCTGTAAACGAATTTATTGCCGAATAGTCCCAATTGCATCCCAATGTAGTTTATTGTATCCTGATTTCTTCAAAGGAATTGTGGAGGATGACCAATGAACAAAAAGGCTGACACCAAAGAGTTCATATTTCAGCGCCTTAAAGACGAACGAGAAAAACTGGCATTCTTTGGCGTCAAAAATATCGGACTATTCGGTTCATTTGTCAGGGGTAGCCAGACATCCTTGAGTGACATTGATATTCTTGTGGAATTCATGCCTGAAAAGCACACTTTTGACAATTTTATGGAGGTTGCGTTCCTCCTTGAAGAACTCCTGGGACGTAAAGTCGAATTGGTTACCACAGAGGCTCTCAGTCCGCACATCGGGCCACATATTCTCAGGGAGGTTGAGCGTGTCCCTATCGCCGCATGAATACATCCACCATATCCTGGATGAAATCGACTATATCTTAAGACAGATATCGGATGCAGATTATGAATCCTTTATCAGGAACCCCACGTTAAAGAGGGCATTTGTTCGAAGCCTTGAGATCATCGGCGAAGCTTCAAAAAAGCTACCAGACGATATCAAGGCGATACAACCGGATATAGAGTGGCGTAAGGTTACCGGGATGCGTGACAGGCTCATCCACGATTATTTTGGGGTTGACTACACCCTTGTTTGGGATGTTGCAACCACCAAGCTGCCGGACCTCCGTGCAAAACTCCAGGCTTTGCTTGACGCAACCGAAACTCGTCAACCCGATAGTTGAGCGGACGTGGAAGGCGAGAGAGATTTGACCAGTTCTGAATTAGGAATCCGTCATGAGTCTTAAAGAATTTGGCCGTGGCTGGTGATGTGGAGTGTTTGCACTGAAATGGAGGGGATGCAATGTAAACAGTTTGAAAAAGATTAAAGTCGCAGATCCATTCATGGGTGGGGGCACCCACTCATAGAGGCCGACAGGCTCGGACCCTGCCGAAATGGGGGTGAACCGGTGATTTTCCGTAAGGCCTGCCAGTACTGGGTCTTATCAATTCGTTCTTGCCTTTTTGTATCCCAAATGTTACAAGTTGTTAACTATGATTAGTATTCAGACTACGGACACCTTCGATGCTTGGTTTGCCGGCCTGAAAGACAAGCGGACAATAGCGCGCATTCAAGCGCGCATCGACCGGGCCGAAGATGGCAATTTCGGTGATTGCTCACCGGTGGGTGAGGGTGTATCGGAGATGCGAATTCACTATGGGCCGGGCTATCGAGTGTATTTCGTACAGCGCGGCATAGAACTGGTGATCCTACTGGCGGGTGGCGTCAAGTCCACACAGAGCAAGGATATCAAGACCGCGCTCCATCTGGCGGGAAAATTGTAGGAGGACGACATGACATTGAAATTGCGCAAATGGGATAGTGTCGAATATCTCAAAACCGAGGAGGACATGGCCCTATATCTTGAAGCCTGCATGGAAGAAGCCGGCGACGATGCGGCCTTCATCGCCAAAGCGCTTGGCATCATCGCTCGCGCCCGTGGTATGAGCCAACTTGCCAAGGACACCGGGTTGGGTCGCGAGAGCCTGTACAAAGCACTTTCCGGCGAGGGAAATCCGAGCTTTGCGACGATTTTGAAGGTGACTCACGCACTGGGATTCAAGCTGCATGTTCACGAGCAGAAGAAAGGGCGTGCAGCAGGGTCGGGACATGATAACACATTAACATAGCTTAAAATTAATCAAAAATGGGAGTGGTTTTTTGTGCAATGACAGCTTTTTCGATTTTATGGAGGTTGCGTTCCTCCTTGAAGAACTCCTGGGACGTAAAGTCGAATTGGTTACCACAGAGGCTCTCAGTCCACACATCGGGCCACATATTCTCAGGGAGGTTGAGCGTGTTTCTAACGAAACTCCAGGCTTTGCTTGACGCAACCGAAACTCGCCATTTCAAATAGAAAGGAAAAAACAATGCTGAAAAAGATTCTGGTCATCCTGGCCTGCGGTCTCCCGATTCTCTGTGCCGGGGTCGCGGTCACCGCCGAACCAGCCGCCAAGAACCCTGTCGTACTCATGGAAACCAGCCTGGGGAATGTGAAACTGGAACTCTTCGCCAAGGAAGCGCCGATCTCGGTAAAGAACTTCCTGGACTATGTCAACAGTGGATTTTATAACGGCACCGTCTTCCACCGGGTAATTCCCAACTTCATGATTCAGGGCGGAGGATTCACGGCCGACCTGAATCAGAAACAGACCAACCCGCCGATCAAGAACGAAGCGGATAATGGTCTGAAGAATCTGTCGGGGACGCTCGCCATGGCCCGAACCACGGTTGTCGATTCAGCCACGGCCCAGTTCTTCATCAATGTGGCCGACAATGTTTCTCTGAATCATCGTGACAAAACGCCTCAGGGGTATGGGTATGCAGTTTTCGGCAAAGTCAGTGAAGGTATGGACGTAGTGAAAAAGATCGTTGCCATCAAAACCGGCACGCAGAAGGGTTTCCGGGATGTCCCGGAAACATCGGTCGTCATCAAGTCGATGAAGGTTCTTCCGTAACCGAACGGCTGCCCTGCGGCGCTTCGCGAAAAAGCTGCTGTTCAGAGGGGCTCAGCGATGCAGGGCCTGTAAAAAAGATTTGGCTGATGAACTGGATGGATCGCTTTGATTGTTTTTTCCCGGAAAACGGGAAGACCTTGGCATAGGAGTCCGGAGGTTTTAATGAGTCTATTGAACATCGATCAAAAGAAATGTAAGCAGGATGGTCTCTGTGCGGCCGACTGTCCCATGGGGATCATTCGGTTCGAAGGAAAAGGAAGCTACCCGGAGATACCATCCGAAAGTGAGCTGATGTGTATCCACTGCGGCCACTGCGTGGCGGTTTGTCCCCATGGCGCCCTGGATCACGCCGATGTGCCACTGACTGCATGCACGGCCATCGATAAGGCGCTCGTCATCTCGTCGGCCCAGGCCGAACAATTCTTGCGCTCGCGCCGTTCGGTCCGGCGCTTCAAGGATGAGCCGGTGGAGCAGTCTGTCTTGCGGCGGTTGATCGAGATCGCCCGCTATGCCCCGACGGCCAGCAACTCGCAACTGGTGGAGTGGCTGGTTATCAGCGATCCGAAGCGGTTGCATGCCATCGCAGGTCAGGTGATCGACTGGATGCGGTCTCTGCTGCAAGATCCGAAATCAATGACGATGCCTTACTATCCCTTGTTGGTGAGCGCCTGGGAGGCCGGTGTCGATACGGTTCTGCGTTCCGCCCCCTGTCTGGTGGTGGCTATGGCGCCGGGACCGGCACCCAACCGCATGGTCGATCTGACCCTGGCGCTCAGTTACCTGGAGTTGGCCGCGCCCCAATATGGACTGGGGACGTGTTGGGCCGGGATGCTGCAAGGCGCGATGCTCGCCAACCCCTCCCTGAAGCAGGCGGTGGGTATTCCCCAGGACTACCCTTTTCATTACCCGATGATGAATCGGCTATGCCAAGGTGCGTTATTACCGGCTGCCCGAACGTCAGGCGCCAAAAATCCACTGGCGATAACATCGGTGACGGGGAACGAAAGATGCATTTAAGAGATCAAAACCTGACATGAACATCCTGCGGGTAAGCCATGGATGATCATGTCAGGATTTGATCGTCGCTGAGCAAAACGCCACACTGAAGGGTAAACTCAAAGCGCATATATGAGCGGATTCAATCGGTTTTACAATTTTTCGCTTAGATCCTCTACAGTTAACATGGGGGAACGTTGCTGGTTTGCCCATTTTAATGTTGACGGTGACTTTTCACAGTTGTTCCCCTTTATTCAATCAACGGCAAATGAAGCCGTGCACTATGATTCTCCTGAATATATTCAGTTTCAACTGGACGATATCCTCTGTACGCTTTACCCGCCCGACATGGTTGTATCAAGGCTTTTTTATGGCAGAGAACAAGCCCTTGAATTTGCACAGCGGCTAATTGATTATCTTAACGAATTGGAATGCCATAAATCTCGAATAAAACCGAATTATAAGAAGATCAGTCGCCTTCATGTCCCGGAAATATTGCAATTTCTTCCAATGACCCACTGCGGCGCGTGCGGATTTCGAACCTGTATGGCATTTGCCGGGGCGGTTAGTCGCAGAAAAGCCGGACTTAACACGTGTACGCATTTCCCGGAACCGGTCGACGCTAAAATCATATTTATTGTCAAAGGCCCAAACTCAGAGAAGATCAGAAGTATGGAGGTCGATTCGGATTTGGCCGGCGTTATGATCTCAAATATCAATGATGCTCAAAGTGCCACGCAATCACAGTTGGATTTAAAAAAGAGGACGAAACGTTCAACGGGTTTAATGGGGAATCGAGAGGGTATTATTTTCAAGATTTCAGGTCGCGAAGCCGAGGTGCTCCGTCTGATAGCCGAAGGGTTTACAAACAATGAGATTGCTCACATATTGGAGGTTAGTCACAATACCGTCAAAAGCCATGTCGTACACATTTTTAATAAACTGGGTGTAAATGATCGAACCCAAGCCGCTGTTTGGGCGGCTCAAAACGAACTGATTTAGGTCGAGAAAGCGTTCAGCGCCGTTCTTTATGGTTTTTAAAAAAATAATGAAATTTTCGAGTGTCACCCATTCGGGTGATTTTTTTTATTGTGCCTTTTTGTAATCTGCTCTCGGGTAAACCATTTTAACATACATTAATCAGAGGAGATTCAAGATGGCACGTATCGGAATCATGACCTGTTCAAACTGTGCACAGGAAACCAATTGTTCATCAGTTGTCTGCTTCGCGGACCTGCGCAAGCGCGCGGGATTTTTTAGTTGCTACCCCAAGGAAGAGCCTGTTGATTTCGTGGGATTGGTACACTGCGCGGGCTGCCCGACAAACGTCGCTCCGGGCAAAATTCTTAAAAGGATTCGTTCACTGGTGGATTACAAAATGGACGTCTTGCATTTCTCCTATTGTATGACGGTGTTATGTCCATTTTTAGGAAAATATGAAAAGGAAATCACGAATGCCTATCCGGATTTGAGAATGGTTCATGGCACCCACCAACCAGGAGACACGGAAGAATTCAAAAAGGCGGTTAAAGAAATGCTTTGTCCGACAGTTAAAATACCTCAAGACATGAACGACGTAATAAAGAGAAGGTTTGTACTTCCCAGGGATTAGTTTTGCTTGCGGATATCTAACTGAAGACAGCCCTCGGCAATCTCTATGGCACCAAACCAGAGGAAACGGAATGCTGTGGCTCAGCGATGCAGAGCCTGTAAAAAAGATGTGGCCAATGAACTGGGATGGATCGCTTTGATTGGGGATATGTTTGGGACATAGATAACTATATAAGTTTATGAGATAATAACCCAACATGAACACCTGCGGGCAAACCGCGGATGTTCATGTTAACCATAAAAATACAACTTGCTATCATCAAAAAAAGATCTATAATAAATACATAATTATGATCTAAATAAAAATTTATAGGTGTAATCATGGAATCGGTATTAGCGAGCTGCTCAGTAAGTATATCAGAATTAAAGAAAAACCCTTCCGCTCTCATTGAACAGTCAGGCGGTGAGCCTATTGCCATTCTTAATCATAATAGGCCAACAGCTTATCTCATTCCTGCGGAGACGTACGAAGCATTACTCGAAAAAATTGAAAATTACCAATTAGGAGTTATCGTTAACGAACGTCAGCATGAAAAAATTTCAGCAGTTGAAGTCACATTAGATGAGCTATAAATTAAAATTTCTTCCAACAGCACTTAAGGAATGGAAAAAGCTCGATAATGCTATCCAAGTTCAACTCAAGAAAAAGCTACTGGAACGTCTTGAGTCTCCGCATGTGCCCAGTTGTCAGCTATCTGGTTTTAAAAACCATTATAAAATTAAACTCAGAGCAAGTGGGTACCGACTCGTTTATGAAGTAATCGACGAAGAAATCTACGTTTTGGTAATTGCAATTGGGAAAAGAGATAAAAACATGGTCTATAAAAAGACCAAGGAAAGGAAATAAAGAGGCAAGACCCGTCATATTTTTCGGTGAACCGATTGATATCGGTATTATCTTCTCGGGAATTTTCTTTCTCAAAACCAGCGTTTGATTCGATATATTCCATGCGCTAACTTGAAATAATGAGGAAACTCCATGAATTACCAAACCATCGCTGTCGAAAAAAAAGGACACGTCGGCTTTCTTTATCTGAACCGGCCGGAGGTGCTCAACGCCTTGTCCGAGCAGATGGGCAATGAACTGATTGATTTCATGACCCGGGCCGCCGCGGATGACGACCTGCGGGTGTTGATACTGACCGGCAAAGGACGCGCTTTCAGCGCCGGCGCCATCCGGGCCGCCAAAGCCCTGCTGCGCCATGGCAGCCACTCCACCATCGAGCAGGTGGTGGAGTATGAGTCACTGGTCTTTCAAAGCGCCGCCCAGACCCAGGAACATTATGATGCGGTGTGCCGGATTATGGAAGAGTTGAAGCAGGCCAAGAAGAAGTAAATCAATAAGAACGGGTGCGCGTAATTTTGAGGTTGCGGAAACAGGGGGATCAGGGCGAGGAAGTGTGCTCCACGATGGGGTGCCTGACAATGGGGCGGTCTTCAGGCCACCCCATCTCCGGAAAGAAGCTCTATTTTATGAAAGGAGTTGTTATGGGCAGAATCTGCTTGCCGAAATGTGTGTTCAGCGAGATAGCGCCTGCAAGGTAAATGGCAAGACTTCCGGCAATCAGCAAGGAATAAGCCCCGGTCTTGGCGATCATGGCCCTTCCGGCAACAACGCCGAAATCCAGGGAGATCAGACAAAACAGGGCGACACAAAGGAACGAACCCAGAATGAAAAGGATTTTCGGACTTTTTAGAAAGCACGGCAGCACGATACAGATCCAAAGCGTTATCGCCAGCCACAACCATCCTTCAATGGAGGCATCAAAAGGCATTCCGGCCTTATGGAGAAAGTATTTCGCACTGACACTCAAAGCCCCTGTCAACATGAAGATGGCGGAAAACACCAGAAATACATTTGCGCCCGGTAAGTTTTTGTCTCTGAATTCAATGACGGCAACAACGATCTGGACAAAAAAGCCGCCAATCAGCCATGCAGCCAATATCGGGGCTGCGTCATGGGTAACCTTGCCCGATAATAGCGCAAAAAAACCAAAGCAGGCCATTGCCAGAGCACCCAGACCGGCGGGAAGGGGATTTGCGAAAAGATGATCCTGACTGGACATGAAATTCTCCTTTTTAATGTTACGGTGAGTTTAAATAAATGTCGGAATGATTACGGTTGAATGGCTTATGCGACGAATTCCTCCCGAAGCTTATATTTCAGCAGCTTGCCGCTTGCGCTCATGGGCAGGGATTCCACGAAGATAACTTTTTTGGGCACCTTGTATCCGGCAATCTCTTTCTTGCAGAAAGACCTGATTTCCTCTTCCGTGGTATCTGAATCCTTTTTTTTCAAGACAAGGGCCGTAACCGCTTCTCCCCACTTCTCATCCTTGGTGCCGATTACCGCCACCTGACCAACTGCCGGGTGCTTGTAAAGGACGTTCTCCACCTCGGCGGGATACACGTTCTCGCCGCCCGTTATGATCATGTCCTTTTTTCGGTCAACGACATAAATATAGCCTTGATCATCCACGCTGCACAGGTCCAGAGGATAGTACCACCCGTTTCTGAAGACCTGTCTGGTTTCCTCATCTTTATTCCAGTAACCCAAGCTCGTGCCCAACCCCCGGACCCGGATCTCTCCGATTTTGCCGGGAGGGATGGGATTGTCATTTTCGTCCACGACCTGGCTCTGCATGTCGGCAAACGATCTGCCGCAGGATGAGAGGATTTCCGTCTTTCCCTCTGCCAGGGCTCGGGTAACATCTTCGATTCGCAGAACTGTTGCCTGCCCTACGGTCTCGCTGGTACCGAAAAGATGCAGGAAGACATTGCCGAATTTTTCAATGGCTTTTTGAAAGACGATCGGTGTAACGGGCGCTCCGGCAAAAAACAGCTTCTTCAGGCTGCGCAAATCGTATTTGTCCGTATTGGTATTTTGAACGAGGAAAAGCAGCATGGGGGTTGCGATCATGCCCGTGGTAACCTTGTATTTCTCAACCAGGCGCATGAACTCCTCCGTGTCCCACATTTTCATTATCACCGAGGGAGTACCGCTAAACATGTCATTCATCAGCACGACTTCCCCGGTGGCATGAAAAAGGGGAGAGGCAACAATCCCCACATCGTTTTGGTCCATCTTCATTTCAAGGGTAAGGCTTCTGCCCACATGATAGAAATTGCCATGGGTCCCCATGCAACCCTTGGGCGCGCCGGTCGTACCGCTGGTGTACATCAGGACGGCCAGATCCTCTTCAGTGACCGAAATCGCGGGGACATGGGAAGGCGTCTTTTCAATCATCGTCTCGTAGTGGTGCCAACCGTTCGGGGTTCTGGCCTTATCGCCAATGAAGACATAATGCTTTATGAAACTCAGGTTCTCTTTCAGGCTCTCTATTTGCTCCAGATACTCTTCATTTACCATAAGCGCCGAAGCGTGCGAATCTTTAAGAACCGTCAGAATTTCAGGACTCGCCAGCCTGAAATTGAGCATCACCAAAACAAGGCCTGCATTGGGAATGCTGAAATATGTTTCGGCATTTTCGATACTGTTTTTGCTTAAAATCGCAACCCGATCCCTTTTCTCCAGGCCTAGATTCAATAACGCATTGCCCATACTGCGAGTCCGGTCGGCAAATTCGCGGAAGGTGTACTGCCGCTGGCCTTCAATGACGGCTGTCTTTTCCGGGTTGTATTCCAGGTTTCGCGCAATCACCGTCCTTAGCGTACAAAAATCCTTCATCTTCTCCTGTTCCTCCTGATTTAAAGGTTATAGGGGCAATTCAATCTTGATGATTGCAACTGCAACGGTTGTGCCGGTATGGATGTTTATACTTAACTATGCGTAAATAATTGAAATACAAATAATCGGCGAGTATGGTATGCGATGGATATGTTTCATTAAGAAACATAATTTGATTCAGTTTTTAATCAAAAGAAAACAACCGAAGTTAAATAGATTTGAATCTCGGGATATTAGGGAGGTGTTTCGAAACGAAACACCTTGTAGGGTCTATCGGGGGGGAGGGGTTACAAAGGGAGCCTCGATCTCTCCATCGGCGATGGAAGGCGGATAGACGATACGCCGTTTACCGTCCCGGGTCCACTGCATCAGGCAGACCACGGCTTCAGCTTCGGGATGGGTTCCGAAAATGATCTGATGTCCCTTATGAAAGCGCAGGCGTCCCATGGAGCTCTTGCGGTCCGATGCTTCCAGGCAGGCCACGAGTTGTTCCGGATCAAGAGAAGATGCGGATTCGATGGCTTCTTTGAGCAGGTATACGGCTTCGTATGAGGGTGCGGGTCCGTGGCCGGCTTCTATTTCACCGCCATAGCGGTCCGAATAAGCGCGATAAAACGCGCTGGCGGGCGGGTGGCGGTCCGATGGGATATTGCCGAGTTCGAAAACAACATTCAATGTTCCCGATATTTGGCCGTTAAACGCCTGCCACGCCCCGGGTCCAATCATGGGGGAGATAAAACCGCACAGCATGGCCGGAATTTCCATTTCTTTCCACTGCTGGACCAGATTTCCGCTTTGTGGCATATCGAAAATCGGCAGAATCACCTGGGCACCTTTTTCCCTGGCTTTTTCCAGAGACGCGGAAAAATCCGATTCGCCGTAAGCAAAATGATCCGCGCCCAGTACCTGCCAGCCCATTCTGTCAAAATAGAGTTTAATCATGATGGCAACGGTTGAACGCGCCCAGGCAATATCCTGGGTCAGGATATACACCCTTGTAAAGCCAAACCGGGTGTTTAAATATTTCATGATATGGATCAACGCATCGGCCAGGTACTTGGTGTTGAGTCCGGTCCGAAAGACATATCGGTACCGGGGATCCTTCAGCACCATGGATTCGATGGCAGGGGTCATGGCAATGGTTTCCAGCAGGGGTACCCGGTGGCGCGCAATGATGTCCATCGCGGACAACAACACTTCGGAACGAAAGGGACCCACCACGATGGCGTGCAATTTTTCAACCTGGATAAACTGTTCCAATTTCCGCAGACTATCGGTTTTCCGGTTGTTATCTTCGGCATCTTCCAGATCGATGGTGGCCAGACGCATGGGTATCCTGCGGTGATTCAGCCTGACGCCGCCTTTGCGGTTTATTTCTTCAACCGCCAGAGCAGCCGCCCGCATGCTTTCAGCGCCCTCTATGGTGGTCAGGGATGTCGCACCCCCAATTACCACCTCGTCCGCGGCATCAACGCGGATAGCGGGATGTATCAGGCTCAGAACGAATCCAAAAAGATAAAAACTGATGGTGGCGATTCTCATTCGGCGATCCTGCCTATAAATAAATGGGAGTGCCCGTGGCCGTCTTTTCGATTGACAGGGCAATTCCAGCTTTCTATTATACGATTAAAACAAAGCAAATAGATACAATTCATCAACTTCATATGCAATCATAAATTAACACATATCCCGCACATTCCATGAGCGATGCCGTTTTCTTGATATATGACATTCAGATTTTCCATTTTCTCGAAATTATTGATATTTATCCTTCCTCTGGTGTGTCTGCCCATTGCTATCCTGGGGTATTTTTCCATTGAGGCGGCGGAAGAACGGGTCAATCGACTGGTGCGCCATGAACAGATGATCAAGGTTGAAGGATCGGCGGATAAGATAAAAAACATATTTTACAATTGCCGCATTGATCTGGAGACCATCAATAGTCTGCCGCTTCTTGAAGATTATCACATTGCCAGAACGTTCCGGCTAAACGCGGAAACCGAGTTCAATTATGAAAACATTCAGGGTCTGTTCAGGGATTTTCTGCTGAGATCGCCTTTTTATTACCAGATCCGCTTTTTGGATTCAAATGGTCAGGAATTGATCAGCCAGTGCGCATCGGAAATCACCGTCGTCAAGGACACCCGTGAAGATTCCAGTTTTTTTGAAAAGGCCAGATTAACCTATCCGGGAAATATTTATTTTTCGGATATCCTTTTTTCTCATCGCAGAAACGGGTATGTCATGCATTGGGCCATTCCGTTCTACTCCGGCTGGCGCGAGTTCAGCGGATTGATCGTCATCGATCTGGATTACGAAAAGATCATCCAACTGGTCAGCGACATTCGCGTGGGTGAAAAAGGCTATGCCTTTCTGGTCGACAGTCAGGGTCGCAATACGGCGCATCCGCATTATGCGCCGTATCAATTGAATGTCGACTCCTATCTCGAACCGAGTTTAAAAGAACTGGTGCAGGAGATGATCACCGGCGCCAGTTCCTGGAAGAGCTATGTGCATGACAACGTGGAAAAAGTGGCGGCTTTTGCACCCATACCCGCCATGGGCTGGTCCCTTGCCGTCACCATCCCCGTGGACGAATTGGGCAAGGAGGCCCTTGCCATCAAGTGGCGGGTCATCGAAGTGGCCGTCATCATCTTTATCTTCGCCGTTGTTGGCGTAAGTGTTTTATCCTATTACCTGCTTCGGCCGGTTCGTGAACTGGTGGCGGCGACAAATCGCATGGCCGAAGGAAAGCTGAACCAGGAGATCCCGTTGCGATCGCGGGACGAACTGGGCGATCTGACGCGCTCATTCAATCATATGGTAAAAAACATCGCCCGGATTCAAAATGAACTGGTTCGCTCTGAAAAACTGATCTCCCTGGGCAGGCTTTCGGCTGGGGTTGCGCACGAAATCAGAAACCCTTTAAATGCCATGAAGGGGGCCATCGTGCATATTCAAAGGCGCCGGGCCGGTGATCCACTCATCGAAGAATATACCCATCTGGTTTCCGAAGAGATCGACCGCTTGAACTTCTTTGTCACCGAGTTTCTGCAATTTGCCAGGCAGCCCCAACCCAAGCCCGTTCCCACGGATTTAAACCAGTTGATCCTCTCCACCCAGAATCTCTTTGCAAAACAGGCTGATGAAATGGGGATATGGCTGGTCAACAATCTGGATCCCCGTCTGCCCCTGGTGTCCGTGGATCCCAATCAGATGGAGCAGGTTTTCATCAATGTACTGATCAATGCCATGGACGCGCTTCCTTCCGGCGGAGAGATCACCTTTTCCTCACTTATCCATGATAACATCAAAGATGGAGATCGGCCGGATCAGGTGAGAATAGAGATCCGGGATAACGGAATCGGGATAGCCGAGGCGCACGCGCGGGATGTGTTTGATCCGTTTTTCAGCACCAAGGAGTCTGGAACCGGACTCGGTCTTCCCTTGAGCCTTGGCATCGTGGAAAGCCATCAGGGGTGCATGACAATATCGTCCGGTTGTGAAACCGGGACCGTGGTTGTCATCGATCTTCCAATAAAAACGGAGCAATTGATTTAAGGAAGGCGATAAATCGTGAGCACTAAAACAGTATTGATCGTGGATGATCGCACCAGCACCTTGAAAGTTATTCGTGCCATCCTGGAGGATGAAGGGTATACGGTTTTTCAGGCCACCAGCTCCGAGGAAGCATTGCAGATTTACCATCAAAACGATGGGATCGAGGTGGTGCTATCGGATATGAAACTGCCCGGCAAGGACGGCCTGGCGCTATACCGCCTCTTGAGCAGCATCCCGAATCCGCCCCCCTTTGTGATCATGACCGCCCACGGGACGGTCAAGTCCGCCGTGCAGGCGCTGAAGGAAGGTGTGACGCACTATCTGATCAAGCCCCTGGATTATGAGGAGCTGATTATCGTATTGGACAAGGCCGTGCGGGAATACGCCCGGACCCGGGAACTGATCGCCCTTAAAGCCCAGGTGACTGCGGAGAACACTTTTCATGGAATTATCGGCGCCGATTCCCGGATGAAGCACATCTTCGAGATGGTGCGCACCGTTGGCGCCACGGACGCATCGGTTCTGATCTATGGCGAAACCGGTACCGGTAAAGAACTGCTGGCCAAAGCACTTCATCAGGAAAGTCCCCGCCGGAACAGTGCCATGGTTTGCATCAACTCAGCGGCCCTGACGGAAAGCCTTCTGGAAGCCGAAATGTTTGGTTATGTCAAGGGGGCGTTTACAGGTGCGGCATCCGATCGCAAGGGACGGGTTGAACTGGCCGATCAAGGCACCCTGTTTCTCGATGAAATCGGACACATGAGCCTGGGTCTGCAGAGTAAGCTATTAAGGTTTTTACAGGAAATGGCCTTTGAACCGGTGGGCGGCACCACATCCCGCAATGTGGACGTGCGAATCATCGCCGCCACCAATCTGGATTTGCATGCGGAAATCAAGGCCGGCCGGTTTCTGAACGATCTTCTCTACCGGATCGAGGTCGTACCCATCCGCGTGCCGGCGCTGCGCGAACGCCGAAACGACATCTGCCTGCTGGTGGATCATTTCATCCGGGTGTTCGCCAGGCAGTACAACAAGCCGGTTCAAAAGGTCGATCCGCAAGCCATGCGGATTCTGATCGACTATAACTGGCCGGGCAATGTCCGGGAGCTGAAGAACAGCGTCGCCAGGGCAATGATCCTGTCCAAAAACACAACCCTTACCGTGGAAGACCTGCCGTCCAAAATTCTGGCTGAATCCGGCCATCCCGAACAGATTGCCGGCATGTCGATCATTCAGGGACTTCCCGGTAGCGGCGTCACCCTGCGTCAGATGGAGACGGAACTGATTCAGAAAACCCTGGAAAAACATCACGGGAACAAAAGTCTTACCGCACAAAGCCTGGGGATATCCAGAAAAACCTTATACGAGAAAATTGATCGGTACGGGCTTGCTCACATTGAGAGTGCGGGCGTTAAAGTAGAGAACGATCAATAATTGTTTTTTCATGTGTGAACGTACCCGATCGCGCGACTTAAATTTCTTGACACGCCGGTGTCGTCTTCATATAGTCGTTTTTATTTAATAACTAGTTATTTTCAATGCGGATGCGGCTAAAATGAATCTACTTGAACTCCCGCCCGTCTTCTCTTGGAGCCTTGTCGGCCTTTGTTGTCTGCTCTATCACTTCAATTCGCTGGGTGTCGTTCATTGGTGAACGAGGTGATTGTCGGATTTGTTTTCTGCGCGTGCGAATTCAGTTCCAGTTGGGAAGGGCGGTATGTATTGCTGACGGCAGTTGCCGATCGACAGCCCGCGGTGAAGATGAGAAGGAAACTCATGAATGACTGACATGCTCGTGCGGTTGTATGAAATTCCCGATTTGAGCGGGACCACGGAGAAAATGGAGACGATCGGGGTTCGGGTCCGTCGTCCGAATGTCTGGGAAAAGCCGTTGTTGCTGGACTGGGTCAAAGCGCACTTCAGCCTTTCATGGGCGCTGGAATGTGAAACCGCCTTTGCCGTAAGACCCCCATCCTGCTTTATCGCGATGAAGGACGATGTGCTGATCGGTTTTGCCTGTTACGACTGTACCCGCCTGAATTTTTTCGGCCCCACCGGCGTGGCCGATTATGCCCAGGGAAAAGGGGTGGGGACGATGCTGCTGCTTTCCTGTCTTCACGCCATGAAGGATGGCGGGTATGCTTACGCTATCATCGGCGGTGTGGGTCCCGCCGGGTTTTACGCCAGGGCCGTGGGTGCCATGGCCATTGAAGGGTCTTCCCCCGGAATTTACGATTTTGGTCTGATCGACAAGAAGCATTTGCCGAAACCCTGATAAAAAAAGATCAATAGCGTTCCAGATTTTTACACCGAAAGATTTTTAAGGGCCGAGATGACAAGACAAATAGATTTTTCCGAAATTGAAGGCATTCGGGTAGGGCATGCACAGAATCCGGATGCGGCAACGGGCTGCAGTGTCATCCTCTGCGAGGCCGGGGCATCCGTCGGGGTCGATGTCAGGGGCGGAGCTCCGGGGACCCGTGAGACCGATCTGCTGAATCCCGTCAATCTGGTCCAGAAGGTTCATGCCGTCATGCTTGCCGGCGGCAGCGCATTCGGACTGGATGCCGCCGCCGGCGTGATGCGGTATCTTGAGGAAAGAGGCATTGGTTTTGACGTCCAGGTCACCCGTGTCCCCATTGTCTGCGGCGCCGTGCTCTTTGATCTGACCATCGGAGACTGGCGGGTCCGGCCGGATAAAGAAATGGGATATCAGGCATGTGTGAACGCCGGAAGCCATGCATGCATTCAGGGCAGTATCGGCGCCGGCACCGGAGCAACGGTTGGAAAGATTCTGGGCATGAAACATGCCATGAAAAGCGGGCTGGGTTGTTATGCCCTTCAGACAGGCGATTTGAAAATCGGCGCGCTGGTTGCCGTGAACTGTCTGGGCGATATCCTGGATCCGCTGACCGGAGAAAAGCTGGCGGGTCCGCTGAATGCGGATATGCGGACTCTGGCGGATACCGAAGATATCATGATCCGATCCTGTTCCGAGAAAAAGAATCTTTTTGGCGGGAATACGACCATCGGCATTGTCGCCACCAATGCGGCCTTTACCAAGGCACAGGTCACCAAGCTGGCCTCCATGGCGCAAAACGGTTACGCCAGAACCATGCGGCCCGCCCACTCCATGTTTGACGGGGATACGATATTTGCCATGTCAACCGGCGATATCGAGGCGGATCTGAGCGTTGCGGGACTTCTGGCAGCCCGGGTCATGGAACGGGCCGTGATCGCGGCCGTAACAAATGCCGGATCCCTCTGTGGCATTAAGAGTTACACGGATCTGAAATCCGGAACAATATAGCGGAGTATGAATACACTGGAATCATTACCGACTAACAAATTATTGAAAAAAATAATTTGAACTTAGAAGGAGATGGTGATCTCACTTGGTATGCAATGATCATATGACATGACCAAAATGTCTATCTGGACAAGAATATAAACGGATGCGAGCCGATTCCAGAGGGCGAATATATTCGACTGCGAATCCGTGATGATGGCGTTGGGATTTCGCCGGGAACTGGATCGCCCGTATTCTCCATAGACTTAACAGGATATGATGACGCATCGTAAATTGTTTGCTGCAAGTCCTGTCCGGCAATCATTTGTTTCCAACGGCTTTGAAAAAAGTGTAACAGAATACGCCATCCGATTCCGTTGTTCGGTATAAATCCCTGATTCCGTTTTCAAACACATGCGGCTCAATGATTCCTGCCCGGATAGCCGATTCACGGACACCTTCGATCATGGCTGTGAATGTCTTCTTCGTGAACCCTTCGACCAGTTCGGGTTTGCTGGAATCAACGTAGACCATTCGAGGCGACACACGGATTGCGCCATAGCCCGCGCTACGGAGAAGCGGATAAAGTTCTCTGCCGACCATGGCGTTGCCGCCGCCTCGCCGTTGTAGTTCAACCTGACTCTGAATGGCTTGATGGGCGGCTTTGCTATCGGGATAAAAACAGGTGGATCCATGGTCTCCCTCGATCACCGTGATCGTGCCGCCCGGCCTCAAATGGGTTTTCAGGATATGCAGCGCCTCGACGGGCCGCGAGAGATGTTCCAGGACAAAACAGACGAAAATATGGTCGAAGGCGTCCGGCCCGTAGGGCAAATTGAAGATATCCGCCTGTTCAAACTGAACATGGGTAAAGCCTGCCGCTTCAACTTTTCTCCTGGCTTCCGCGACAGAGGCTTCGGATATATCGACAGAAGTAATCAACGCATTCGGGCTGTTCCCGGCAAGGGTGACGGTTTGTGCGCCCACACCGCAACCGGCTTCCAGAACACGGCTGCCTGCCGGATAAAAGGTGTCGGAATGCAACAGTTCGACCAAGGTAGAGGCCTGGTCCTGCAGCCGTATATTTTCTCGACGATCGTAGCCGTGAACATATGCTTTATTCATGCTTCCTCTATTATGCCGAACGCTTGATGGAGGGTGTTAGAAAACTATTTCGCACGAAGGTACAGAACCTTCTGATTGGACCCCACTGCTTGCCGTTCTTCTGTGACGAAGAGATCTTTCTTTGCCTTGACAAGATCAGAGAGCTTCTTGTAACCGTAAAGCCTGGCGTCAAAGTCAGGCTGCAGCTTGTTAAGATAGTTCCCGAAGGTACCAAGATACGCCCATCCGGTATCGTCAATTGATTGCTCAAGTGCGGTCAGGACGAACTTTTTAGGGAATTTAAGTTTTGGCTCCGCTGTCTCGGCAGGTGTTTGGGATGAAGCGGCCTTTTTCTCGGTCTTGACTTTTTGCGGCAGGTCGACGGGCTCGGCTGCCGTGCTGGGGCGAAGGACTTCAGTGAACACAAATTTGTGGCAGGCATTGCGGAACGCCTCCGGTGTTTTCTTTTCGCCAAAACCCAGAACCATGAGACCCTCTTCGCGCAATCGCATCGCAAGGCCCGTGAAATCACTGTCACTTGTAATCAGGCAAAAGCCATCGAATTTTCTCGTGTATAGCAAATCCATCGCATCGATGATCAGCGTGCTGTCCGTTGCGTTCTTTCCGGTCGTATATGCAAACTGTTGAACCGGCTTGATGGCATATCGCTGCAGCACCTTCTTCCATGAGGAACTCGTTGGGGCAGTGAAATCGCCGTATATACGCCTCACGGTTGCTTCCCCAAATCTTGCGATTTCCGCGAGAAGACATTCAATGACGGCTGCCTGAGCGTTGTCGGCGTCAATTAAAACTGCCAATCGAAGGGTTGGCTCTTCGGACTCATTTTTTGCGGATAGTCTTTGATGAGATACCAAGATGACTCCAGTTTTCTAACGGGTTGATTGTTTTAAGACACGCCCCCTTGGGCGAATGAACAGCGCTCTTGTAGTTCATGCAACCATGGATTATCCATACCAATTGACGATTAAAAGACTGTAATAAATTTCAAATATTAGAAGGCGTATTATAATAAAAAATTGTTGTCAATAAACAAATTGTCATATTGAATCGAAAAATTCAGAAATAAGGCTATATGGAACTGCTGGATGAAGTGCAGACCTTTATGTCGAGTGGTGTGTGTGGCCGGGTTGGCGCAGATGTTTACCCGGCAGGCCCGCAGGCATGGATTTGCATCTGTCCCATCGAACCATCACGATTGATGGCCGCCGGTCAATTTGCCGATGAGGGTACGGGCGGCATCCATAAAGCATTTTAGAGCGGGCGAAATCCACTTGTCTTTGTGCCAGATCATCAAAATTGCGGTCTCCAGCGGACCTTCCGAATAGGGCAGAGGCAGGAGCCGTTTTTGCTCGATTTCAGTCTGAAGGGCCGACTCGGGAAGCAGCGTGATGCCCAGGCCGCGCAGCACGCACTGTTTGATGGCTTCGATGCTGTTATATTCGATGACCGTTGCACGGACTTTCTTGGCGCTTAATATCTGCTCAAATACCATTTTATAGCTGCAGTCATGCTTGGGCAGCAGCAGGGTTTGTCTTTTCAGATCCTCGGTCCGGACCACGGATCGCGCCGCGAGTTCGTGTTTCGGATGCGCCACGATCATCAGCCGTTCTATTCCCAGAACCTCCGACTTCAGCTCCTGTGAGGAGATCATATCGGTGAGAAGAAAAGCCACGTCCGTGATGCCGCTTTTAAGCTCCTGCTGCAATGCGTGAAAGGCGCAGGAGCTGATATCCAAACTGATCTGCGGGAATCGTTTATTGAATACTTCGATGACACCCGGCAAATAATAGGTGCCGATCGTTTGCGGCGCCCGCACGGACAGCAGACCGCAAGGCTCTTCTTTTCCTGACACCTGCACAAGGATTTCATCCTCCAGGGCCAGCATTTTTTCTGCATAACGCAACAGAAGCTGTCCGGCTTCGGTCAGAAAGACCCGTTTTCCCAGTCGATCGAACAATGGCACGCCAAAATCTTCTTCCAGGGCTTTGATTTGAGCCGATACCGTTGACTGCACACAGTTTAAGGCTTCCGCGGCGCGGTTGAAGTTCAGCAGCGTCGCAACCGCTTTAAATGTTTTAATCTCGCGCAATTCCATCGATCAAAATATCCGATTGTTACCATCAAAAATTGTTGTTGGACACAAAAAAATTAATCAATTATAGGTTATCCGAAGCCGGGCATCCTGTCAAACGGTCTTGATTCCGCCGTCAACTTTAATTCTGATTTCTGACTGTTGATTTGTGTTTTTTCCCGGCCGCAATGCAACCTGAATATATCAAACGAATGCGGAGGCAGACCGATGAATCACAGCAAGCTCGTTGATGCAAAAAAAGGTCCGGAGCATCGGACGTTATCCTGCCGTCTGAACAACCTGGCCGTTACCGTGGAAAAAGAAGGCGGCAGCCATTTCACAAAAGCAAGCTATCCGGTTCGATTCGGATATTATTCCGAGATCAGGACATCCGAATATGAATTCCATTTTAATTTAAACGGCGACATTAAATTCATCCGCGGCCTCAACGTAAACTGGCCCCACCCTTCGGAATGGTTAAAGCGGACCGATGGCAATGACTGGGGATACTATTCGGTGGGAGCGGTCCTCAACCACAAAGGCATCTTTGACTGGTTCGGCGAATATTATCTCCCGTGTCTGACATATCCCAGCAACGCGATTCTGGAATTTAACCCCTATACGGATCCCCATATATCGAGCGCCTTTGCGGCATGGTCCCAACTGTATGCAACCCTTTATACGAGCCGATGCGATGGCGTACCTTCCGGGATCAAGGACTTTTTAAACCTGGTTGTCCAGAAAGATGAAAACACCCTGCACGAGCAGTCGAGAAAATTGCATGCGATCATCGGTGGCCGGGTGTCGGTTCTCCCGCCCGATACCCGCCATGTCGACTACGAGGTCATTCCGCTCAATATCGCGGATGGTTGTCTGTATCATTGTAATTTCTGTTGCGTCAAATCCAGGGAGGGCTATCAACCCCGTTCCTGGGACAGTGTCCTGGTGCAGATCGAACAGCTCAAGGCGCTCTATGGTCGCAATATGGGAAATTATAACGCCTTGTTTTTAGGAAACCATGACGCGCTTGGGGCGGGTGATGAACTGATTGGCATGGCCGCCTCCGAAGCCTTCAAAGCCTTTGGATTTGCGAATTCGAACATGAAAAAGCCCATGCTTTTCTTATTTGGAAGTGTGGGGTCACTGCTCAAAGCGGGAAATGATTTGCTGAAAAAACTCAACAGCTTACCCTTTTATACCATGATCAATATCGGCCTTGAATCGGTCGATGAACAAACCCTGGCAAGCATCAATAAGCCCTTAAAGGGATCCAGGATTCGTGAAGCTTTCAAGAAAATGCTCGAAATCAATCGCGAATATGCCAACATAGAAGTCACGGCCAATTTCCTCCTGGGAGAGCAGCTTTTGCCTGACCACACCCATTCCCTGATCGAACTGCTCAGAGACGTGCCCAATTCTTCCGACAAAAAAGGTGCCATTTATCTTTCCCCTTTATTCGACAATCAAAAAAGGGGTCAATTGCTCAATTCATTCTTTGAGATAAAAAAACTGAGCCGGCTGCCTGCTTACATCTATTTGATTCAAAGATTATAACGCCAATGGTGTTAAGAAAGAAGCACCATGCAACAATCCTCATGCCCTGAACCCTCTTGCAGAACTGAGCGCAATGGCCCAACAATCGCTTCCTGCCGCCGTTTTTGCCATTGCTGCGTCCTGATCGTTGGCCGAACAAATCGATTTGACAGGGTCCACGATAGGGATTAATATAGCTATAAAAAGCCACATTGTGGAGGTGTGAAATGAGAACCATACAGATGACGCTTGATGATGATCTTGTTGAAGCGGTCGACCGTGTTTCAAAGGAACTCCATACAAGTCGTTCTGCTTTTGCAAGAAAGGCTTTTCGTGAAGCGCTTGCCCGTCACAGCCGGTTCTAATCCTGACACGAAATTCCGTGCTGGAATATCTGGGTGAGGTAACTATCGCCCCCATCACAACCACGATCCGCAATATCCCTTCCGAGGTGTTTCTCTCGAAAGCCGACGGCATGCCCCAGGAATGCGCAGTCAATTGTGACCACTTGCAGACTGTTTCAAAAGGGAAAATCGGATCATTGATCACATCCTTGTCTCCGTCAAAGATGACTGAAGTCGGACGTGCAATCCGCTTTGCTCTTGATATCTGATACAGGTTAGCCGATATGGTAAAAGACAAGAGAAGCCATGGAGTGGGCCGAGGCCACTTTCAAGGACATAGCCCATGAAACGGCGTGAGGTATGGCGGGTCAACTTCAACTGGACATCCATTACAGGAAGCGGCAATTTTCGGTTTTTATGAATAACGGGAACAACGAGATGGCTCCGAAAGGGTTTCTGCTTCTATCCGGTATGTTGTTGTGCGCCCTTTTTTTTGAGGGATACGCCTTTTGTTCGGAAGTTTACTCCATCGATCATCAGCCTGTACTTTTTTACAAGACCATCAACTGGTGGTATGACTGCCCGCCCGGGGAATGCGACTGGTTTTGCGGAAAATCCGTAACCTATACGAACGGAGAAAACACCAGGATCAGGTTCAACGAAGCAAAGAAGACACTCAGACTGAAAATTGAAGGAGGTTTTGCAGACCTGTTATCCATGTTCAAGACGTGCGAGCAATGCTTTGGCCCCTCTTATCTGCAATGCACATGGCAAGACGAAAAATACTTCGGCAAGAGCAAGGCGGCAATCGTGTCTGATTTGAATGGTTTCAGTTTTGCCCCTATCGACAGCAAGCAGGCCCGGATTCTGGAAAGCATGCGGCGGGAAATCCTGTTTGTTGTGGGCGGAAGAATCGGCGGACTGCAAAACGATGGGAAAATCGCCCTTCATCAGGCGGGCAATTTACTGAAAAAGTGTTCCAATGTTTCAGAGGATCAGGCTGCCGATTATCCCATCACCCTAAAGATCGTGAATGCCGGAACAAATGGAGTCATCGCCACATTTTCGGCGAGTTATAAGAATTGATGGGCTTTTTACCCATCCATCCGGGCAATCAGTTTGTAACCCGAAACTATCAGGCTGCACCAGATAAAGTCGTTCTCACGACAGGCGTGCCTGCCTGGGGGTGGCGAGATTGTTACCTACGTGCTTGCGACCAAAGACAAAGGCCAAGCGCGAGCTGAAAATGCAGCGTTCATCGGAGATCGAGTTCCCAGCCGGAAGTCATTGAAAAGCGGAATCGTCTCGCTGACATTGGCTTTCCTTTTTCTTGCCTTCATTGCCGGCTGCCTGCTTACATCTATTTGATTCAAAGGTTATAACGCCAATGGCGGTGGGTTTTTACGTTTCGGATTGTACTGGTTTGTTGACGTGACGCGCATGAAGATTCTGTTGAAGAATCTCATCGAAAATGCCTTGAAATATTCATCGGTGAATACGGATCCGGCCAGTTGTCTTCATTTTTGAATTCAGCGGGCGCAATGCACAGATGCTTAACATCTACATGACGGCAACATATTCCGCAAAGGCATGAGATTTTGGGACTGGCAGGCTATCTTCCAGCAGGCCATGCACATGCAATTCAATCGCTTGGTGCATGTTTCGTGTCACTTGCTGGCGAGTTTTGCCTGTTGCCACACAGCCTGGCAAGTCGGGAGAGTAAGCTGAGTAGTTGCCTTCTGCTTTTTCAATAACGATGAGAAACCTATACATAGATTACTCCTTGCTCATTTCTTTTTCGGCTTCTGCAGTTGAGCTTGCCTGAAAATACTATTCAATGATCCAAGAGCCAAATCATCGTTGAGATGACCGGCAATCGTGACGCGGCCTGTCTTAATGAAATGCTTGTATTGTCGATGGCTGCCCTTTGTTGTCACCAAATACCAACCATCACCTTCAATGATTTTCATGACATCACGAATCTTCATTTCTTATCATCAGACTATAAAGGTTTTTGGCGTAAGTGTTGAATCTACCTCTCGCTCAGCATAAGTCCGCCGACGCAGACGGCGCAACGCGACGTCCGCTACACCGCTATGGTATGACCATTAACATAAACATAAGCCGAAGACAAGGGCGTTGCCGCTATATTCCGTCCGGCTGTGGCCGCATTGGCCAGACCCGATTGAATCTGATAAACACGATGGGGTTCATAGCAGATCTTCTCGGAGGCTGCTTTTCCTAAAATCAGAGATTCAAAGGCCACTGTGCCTGACATGATCATGACGACGAATGGCCCCATAATATGAAATCGTGATATGGCATCCTTCTCTCATCCATTTGGAATTCCCCAGAAGGCTTCTGGGGAATTCCTTCTGCATAATTCGCGGCAAGAGATCCGCATAGCCCAGATGGAAACGCCGCATGTAGTCCAGTCCCGTTTTGAAAAGCCATAGCCGAACTCCGCTTTAATAAACATAATCAGGAGGAAAGGCCATGAGTTGCAGAGATGATAGCAGGATTATCCAGATCGTGCATTTCATTTGTGAGAGGCTGTTGGTTGGCCCCATTCCGTGGTGGTTTCAGCCAAATTGTCAGTCACAAAAACAACTTTACCATTGACATGAGGTTGTATAAGGTTATATTTCAACCATGATGGCAACCAAAGGCAACGAAGCAGCTTAAGAAGATTGGGGATCGAACCATACAGGGCAGAATCCTGACGGCTACGCGGGGGCTGGCGGATTTCCCGACATGTTCCAACGTCAAACGGTTGACCAATCACGAGTATACGCACCGGTTGCGCGTCGGTGACTGGCGGATACTGTTCAACGTATTTGAGGAAATCAGCATTGCCAGTATCGAAGAGGTGAAAAAACGGGATGAAAACACATACTGATTATCAGACCATTGATTACAACGGAAAACCCGCTTTTGTGCTGGTTCCGTGGGAAGAATTCAAGCGCGTTCGCCCACTGCTGGAAGGGGACAAGGCCCTCTCCACCGGTATACCGCAAGAGGTTGTTGAGGCTCATGTGCTGAGCGACGTTCCCATGATCCGGGCATGGCGCGAGCACATAGGCATCACCCAGGGCGAACTTGCCGCCCGCATGGGTGTCAGCCAGGCCGCCGTTGCAAAGCTGGAAAAGCCCAACGCGAAACCACGCGTCGCTACCCTCAAGAAGGTTGCCGAAGCGCTGGGAATATCGCCGACACAACTTGACGTGTAACGTGGGTGCAATGATGAAAAACATTCAGAAACCGAAAACCGGTTCTATGTACTGGGGCAAACAGACTCTGGAAGGCTATTGTTTTTGGTCTTCGCAGTCCGCAAGGACAAGCTGAGACTCATATCCGCGAGAGATATGAATAAGAAAGAAAGGAGGGTCTACCAAACCCATGAAGAAGAAAACTCCCCAATTCAGGAATGAAAGCGAAGAAAGGGATTTCTGGCAAAGCCACGATTCAACAGAATATGTTGACTGGACAAAGGCGGAAAGACTAACGCTGGCCAATCTGAAACCCTCGGTAAAGACGATTTCTCTGCGTCTTCCGGAATCCATGCTTGAGGAACTGAAACTGTTGGCAAACAAACGCGATGTGCCTTATCAGTCATTGGTCAAGGTCTTCCTGTCCGATCGGATTAAGGAGGAGCTTATGGGTAAACCGGGGTATAGGAAATCCGGCTTCCGGTGACATCCGATCTCCGTATAATAAACGAGCTGTCTCTTTAACCCGTAATGCAGATCACCTCAACCCAAGCTATGCAGCGGTATTTTTCGATTTTTATGAATAACGGGAACAACGAGATGACTCCGAAAGGGTTTCTACTTTTATCCGGTATGTTGTCGTGCATCCTCTTTTTTGAGGGATACGCCCTTTGTTCGGAAGTCTACTCAATCGATCATCAGCCTGTACTTTTTTACAAGACTATCAACTGGTGGTATGACTGCCCGCCCGGGGAATGCGACTGGTTTTGCGGAAAATCCGTAACCTATACGAACGGAGGAAACGCCAGGATCAGGTACAACGAAGCAAAGAAGACACTCAGGCTGCATATTGAAGGCGGTTTTGCAGACCTGTTATCCATATTCAAGACGTGCGAGCAATGCTTTGGCCCCTCTTATCTGCAATGCACATGGCAAGACGAAAAATATTTCGGCAAGAGCAAGGCGGCAATCGTGTCTAATTTGAATGGTTTCAGTTTTGACCCTATCGACAGGAAGCAGGCCCGGATTCTGGAAAGCATGCGGCAGGAAATCCTGCTTGTAGTGGAAGGAAGGATCGGCGGCCTGCAAAGCGATGGGAAAATCGCCCTTCATCAGGCGGGCAATTTATTAAAAAAGTGTTCCAATGTTTCAGAGGGTCAGGCTACCGGTTACCCCATCACCCTCAAGATCGTGAATGCCGGAACAAATGGAGTCATCGCCACATTTTCGGCGAATTATAAGGATTGATGGGCTTTTTACCCCTCCATCCGGGCAATCAGTTTGTAAGCCGAAACTGTCAGGCTGCACCGGTAACTTCACATACATCAAAATCGCGGTCTCTCAGGGGATCTTACGAAAAGGGCAATGCTGCACAAATTATTGGATCCCAGTAGCCAATCGTAAAGTGTGCGCCGTGCAAAGGCGCTGTTTTCCAGCGGGTGTGAATCCCGCCCGGCAACTTTCGCTCCGGCCGGTAGCAACTGGAGCAGTCGTGGAGGTAACGAAGCGGCTGAAGCCCCTGGTGTAGAGGGTTCTGTAAGGGACTCGGCGAGCATGCAGGCCGTAACATGAGTGAACACTGAGCAGGCCTCGAAAAATGTGATGCGGAAGCCGACCCGGCACTTTTACGGGGAAGGCTGGCATTGTTGGTGAAGCGAGCGAAATGCAGCCAACAATTCCGCCGGGGTATTAGTGACGGCATGCATGAAAGAGGAAGACAGCCGCAACACGGGAAGCCCCATCACGTGGTCAAGCGCAAGACCAACCGGAAACCCGCGAGGGACAGGCTGGGCGAGATGGGGTGGCGGAGAGGCCCGCAATACCGTTGAAGTCGGGTAATGCCGATGGAGGAAAGGGGTCTCAGTTCAAGATCAACGCAACAAGTGGAAAGGAACAGGAGATTGGGCAACCTGAAAACTCCGGAAAGTGTTCAGAAACTGCGAACGGCGTTACATGCCAAAGCGAAGGAAGAACCCGGCTATAGGTTCTATTTACTGTACGACAAGTTGTATCGACAAGACGTGCTCGAATACGCTTACCGAAGCTGCAAGGCCAACAAGGGAGCAGCGGGCGTAGATTGGATGCGTTTTGAAGACATCGAAGCGTATGGAGAGGATCTTTGGATCGGGGATTTGGCGGAACGGCTGAAGAAGAAAGACTACAGGCCAGAGGCGGTCAAACGGGTCTGGATTCCCAAGCCGAACGGCAAACTGCGTCCTTTGGGGATACCGACGATCACCGACCGTGTTGTACAGACGGCGCTTATGATCGTATTGGAACCCATCTTTGAAGCCGACCTGCAACCGGAGCAATACGCCTACCGGGCAGATCGTGGGGCGCATGATGCGGTACGAGCGATTCATCGACTGCTTAATACCGGACACCAGCACATTGTTGATGCGGATCTGACAGGCTATTTTGACAGTATTCCGCACGCTGAACTGATGAAGAGCGTAGCCCGTCGGATTGTTGATCGGAACGTTCTGTACCTCATCAAGCAATGGCTGGTAGCACCGGTTGAGGAAGACGATGGACACGGTCACCGGAAACGGACGACACACAACCGGGACATCGGATGCGGCACACCTCAGGGTTCACCCATTTCACCGTTGTTGTCGAATTTGTACATGCGACGGTTTATCCTGGGATGGAAGCACCTTGGGTATGATCAGCGATGGTCAGCGCATATCGTCAATTATTCAGACGATTTTGTCATTTGTTGCAGAAGCCACGCCGACAAGGCAATGGGTGCAATGCACAACATCATGGAGTTGCTGAAACTGACGGTAAACGAGGATAAGACGCATTTGTGTCACGTACCGCAAGAGCGGTTTGATTTCTTGGGTTACACCTTCGGACTTTGCTATAACCACGAGACTGGGCGGGCCTATATCGGCACCAAACCATCGCGGAAAAGCATCAAACGGATGGTTAAGAGCATTACCGAGGAAACTGACCGACGCCGAACCTTACTGGATGCCGACTTCATCGTGAATCGGCTGAATCGAAAGCTGGCCGGATGGGCAAACTACTTTTGCCTTGGCCCTGTCAGCTCGGCATATAAAGCCATCAACATCCATGTTAAGCAACGGCTCCGCCGATGGTTATGCAAGAAGCACAAGGTTCAGGGCAAGGGGTTTAGGCGCTTTCCCGATCAGTATCTCTATGCACAGTTGGGGCTGATTAATTTGCCGAAGAGAACCCATGACCTTCCGTGGGCGAAAGCATGATGTCTTGTCCGAGAGCCGGGTGCGGGAAAACCGCTTGCCCTGGTTGTGCGTCCAGAAAAGGCTGGTATGTTCAGCAGGAGTTAGTCCTGCCGGGGTAAAAGTCAGAAGCCCCGTAGCGTGGATAGCAGGGTGGCGGGAAACCAAGACTCTGAAGCCTATCGACAAGACCATCGAAAGGATGGTTGCGAGACATCGGGCCGTAACGAAAGTGAACGCGAGATAGCCTCGAAAAGGCGTAATCCTGGGGGTCGAGCCCTTAACCGGAGGGTGAAGGCAGTATGGGAAGCCGCAATCTGACTGATGCGGTTGACCATCCCAGCGGGGTGGTAGCGACAGCACGATGACAAGGACATACAAAGCAACTGGAGAAGCCCTCCTCGTCCCAGAGAGAAATCACTGGAGCAAGGTATACCCTATAACCGGCAATATCGGGAAGTGGGTAGAAGGCGAGAGGGTGATGGATGGGTGCGTAGTAGCTGGGAAGCGGAGTAACGTCCGTGGAGCCAAGGCACCCTGCTGTTGACATTTCTCTGACAACAAAGGGAGGCAAGGGTGAAATGATAAAGGCACCCATTAGTCTGCAAGACCTGAGAATGAGGATTTACAATAAGGCGAAGGCTGACAAGACATGGCGGTTCTGGGGACTGTACGTTCATGTATGTAAGATAGAAACGCTGCAATCTGCCTATGATATGGCCAGGCATAATGACGGAGCGCCGGGAATTGACGGCATGACGTTTGAAGCCATTGAAGAAAAAGGCGTGGAAGCAGTTCTTGAAGACATTCGAAGCGAGCTGATCACCGGAAGCTATCTGCCCACCCGTAACCGGAAAAAGGAAATACCCAAAGGGGGCGGCAAAGTCCGCGTCCTGGGGATACCGACAATCCGTGACCGGGTGGTTCAGGGGGCGCTCAAGCTCATCCTGGAGCCGATCTTTGAAGCTGACTTTCAAGAGGGGTCGTATGGATATCGACCGAATCGGACTGCGCACCAGGCGGTACAGAGGGTAGCGGAAGCAATCGTGCATAACAAGACAAGGGTAATCGATGTCGATCTGAAATCGTATTTCGACACGGTACGCCATGACCTTCTGTTGGGGAAAGTGGCGGAACGGGTCAATGACGATCAGGTGATGCACTTGCTCAAACTGATACTCAAAGCCGGAGGGAATCGGGGAGTTCCGCAAGGCGGAGTGATTTCACCATTGCTCAGCAATCTATATCTCAATGAGGTAGACAAGATGCTTGAACGAGCAAAAGAAGTCACCCGTTGCGGACGATACACGTATATCGAGTACGCTCGTTTTGCGGACGACCTGGTGATCCTGGTAGATGGATACCGTAAGTGGACGTGGCTTGTGCAAGCGGTAAATCAAAGACTTTTTGAGGAGTTTGCGAAACTCGATGTCCAAATAAATACCGAGAAAACCCGACAGGTTGACCTGACAGGGGATGAAAGCTTTGGTTTTCTGGGATTTGACCTCCGCCGGGTTAAGACCCTGCGAGGTCAATGGGGAGCGCACATAACGCCACGAATGAAGGCGAGAACGGCACTTTTGAACAATCTCAAGGAAATATTCCGTCGCTTTCAATCCCAACCCGTTGACCGGGTGATCGAACTGATCAACCCTGTACTACGAGGCTGGGTCAACTATTTTCGGATCGGCCATTCGAGCCGGTGTTTCGGTTATGTGAAGGATTGGGTGGGAAAGAAGATTCGGCGCCATTTGATGCATGCTCGAAAACGCAAAGGCTTCGGCTGGAACAGGTGGAGTAGTCAGGGGATATACCAAAACCTTGGACTGTATTCAGACTACAGGGTAAGGTACAATACACAGATGAAAGCGCTGTCAGCACGATAGGTCTCATAACCCTTGTATGTGAAGTCAACAGGAGAGCGTAGTGCGGGAAATCCGCACGCTGCGTTCGACGTGGAGGGAGTTGGAAACGTGGCATGGACGAGATATTGTGACACTTGCAAACGAAAGAGCAAGACAACAGGGAACACAAACTTCGACCTAAACCGGCGCGCCAGTTCTCGACCCTACCGATGAGCGGGGTGTGGAAACGGGACAATGGCAAGATGAGGAAATCGGGCACCGTCAAAGCGAAACTGGCGGAAACAGAGATATCTCACCTGTCGTTACCGCGCCACATCTCGACTCTACAGGGGCAAGTCAGGCAGCCCGCAAGCCCTCCCGAGCGGGATCCCTTCGAAGATATGCTGGTACTTGCTGCCGGCTTTGGCAAATGCTCTCAACTCAGTTCCTGTTCTGCAAAAAGATAAACCCGATCCCCCCATGAGATGACACGGCTTTATCATACAGAAGATATTATTGTTGACTTCAAACTGAAATTCATACAGGGATAACGTCTACTTTCTCATTAATGATGCACAAAATATAAAACCTGTTGCCGGGAAGAATTCATAGAATCTTCTCCATCAAGAGACGATTCTTCAGCTGGCCGACAAGGAAGCAATCTGCAAAGCGGGTGCAGTCAAGCATGTCGGTACTCACACTTTTCTTCCTTTGCCACGCATCTGCTTGAGGCAGGCTACGACATCCGCACCGTCCAGAAGCTTTGGGGGCATAGCGACTTCAAGACGACGATGATTTATACCCATGTCCTCAACCGTGGACCGGCGGGCGTACGCAGTCCGGTAGACGGGCTTTGAGCAAATTCAAGGAGGTTGTATTATGCAGATCCGTATAAGATGTCATAATAAACCGCATGACATGGCACAACCAAATGAATATAAAGGGTTTAGCTCGTCTTTGATAATCGCTCCAATGGCGTGTTATGCGGATCAACCTAATTTTAGTTATGTTTTTGGAAAAAGATGAGGTTAGATATGAGCTTCGACAGCATAATGTCAGACACGATCACGATCATCAAGCGAGATGGAACCAAATTTGAGCAAATCAAGGCGAGCGTCCAGAAAAATAAGATATTCGTGCAAGGCACGAAGTATCTGATCGAGCCCAGGGACCTCATTCAGAGGAAGATGTCCAACGGAGGTGAAGAGACCTACGAAGTCATCGACCCAGGTTTTCAAGAGCGTTTCCATAGCATCCCGGCGGGTTACCAAATGGACGTGCGAAAAATAGGCCTTCCAGAATCAAGAACAAGGCCGGCAGCCCGGCATGCCTCTTCGAGTTACCAAATGGACGTGCGAAAAATAGGCCTTCCAGAGGCCAGAAGTGCGATACAGAACATCACCTACAACGTTACCGGACACAACGCTCGGATCAACCAGAACTCGGTCGACCAATCCATAAACATAGTCCATCTGAAGCCTGATGTCGCCGAAAACATTGATGCCCTTAGGCAGGAGGTGAACCGGTTTGTCCAGGATGAAACGGCGAGAAAGGCAGCTCATGAAGTTGTTGACGCTATTGAAGAGCAATTCAAGTCCGGTACACCGAAGTGCTCGGTAGTTGGCATGTGTTGAATCCCACATTAAATGGACATTGATATCCTGATTATTTTGAACAGAAAGGACATTTCCCAGATTATCTGGTCATGAGTGGTAACAGGCAATGATGATTTGCCGCCGGATATAGTTTAACG
>Ga0268283_1000337_pt1 | contig 35713 bp, 43 predicted proteins | sample saktaG_13_FD_190140 | JGI IMG/M metagenome (GOLD analysis project Ga0268283, IMG submission 190140) | Saline water microbial communities from Sakinaw Lake, British Columbia, Canada - sak_2013_06_06_36m | ecosystem: Environmental > Aquatic > Non-marine Saline and Alkaline > Saline ...
CGGTATTATGATAGGATAAAAACAAGAATTGATGAGGATATAAGGGAAATGAATAGGTTGATGGATTATATAAAGTGTGGTACTCTAAAAATAGAATGATTAAAAGAACTTGAAAAATTTGTATTGGGGAATAATTTAGAATGAGGTCTCGATTTGAAGTCTTGCAATAATTTGCATGAATTTATCATAGGAAAGGAAAAGAAATTTTGAAAGTATCTATTCGATGGCATAGAGTATGAGGAACAAGAAGAGAGAGGATACAAGGAGGATAACGAAAAACAGATAAAGCATTTTTTGAAGAATAGAACAGTATATGATGATTTAGAGTATTGATTTTGAAGATCTATCATATTCGAGGGATATGAAAAGAAGAGGGAAATAATACGGGGACGGATTATTTTACTAATAAAGGTAGTAAAGAAGGAATGGTAAATTTACGAACTCTCCGGAAAACGGGGGGTTTTTTTTGACTTTATTTTATTTTTCTTTTAAATGCCAATCAAATTATAAATAATTTTTCTCATATGAAAATGATACCTTGAAAGAATGGAAAATGATGGATCCGGATCAACACTTGAGATAAAGCAACAGATATAATGCCATCCCTATGAAGACCAAAAAAGGGGATCAACTTGTTCATGGATTATTGCCAAAAAAACAATATAGAAGGAATCCGAAAGTCCGACTGTATAGAGAGTTTTAAGGCACTTTTCGCAATGAATGAGAGAGAGATGCTCAAGATATACAACGATAAGGAGATCCCCCTATATTTAAGGAAATTGATCGAATGGTTCGTGAATGCTAAAGACTATGAGATTTTAGAAAAGATGCTCGAAAGAGCTATCGGAAAGGTTGCAAATGAGACAGAAGCAAAAATAACAGTCAATACAGAAATGACACCAGAGCAAAAAAAGACCATTGCATCCCTAATCTTAAACAATGAGTGATGAGTATAATTTTCTTTTGAATGCTTGCAGGGGGAGTTTTCTCGCTTATGGAGTAGCATCGGATCGTTTCTTTCAAATTCTGCCACATCATGTAAAAATAGCTCATGCTTTGGAAAGAATAGAAAGGGGAACACTTAAAAGGTTGATATTATTGATGCCCCCTCGTTCTTGAAAAACAAGGATGGTCAACGATTTCATTCCATGGTATCTATGAAAGCACCCTACACGGGACATTATATATACTGGCCATTCCATGGGTCTTTTGCAGGGGTTTTCTCGGAATATACGGGACAGAATTCAGGAGCCATTATATATGGATATTTTCGGTGTCTCTATTCGTGAAGACAACTCGGCAGTGAATAATTGGAGAGTGAAGTCGGGGGGTGAATTTTCAATATTTGGAACTTGAGGTGGAATCACTTGAAAAGGATTTGACTTGTGAATTATAGATGATCCCTATTCTTGACGGGAGGATGCCGAGAGTGATACAATGAGGAGGAAAATATACGATTGGTATATCTCATCGTTTTACTCACGAAGACAGACAGAGAACTCGGCAATCATATTAATAATGCAACGATGGAGGGAGGACGACCTTGTATGACAGATACTGGCGGAAGACACACAGAACGAATGGGAGGTTATAAAAGTACAGGCAATAGACGAAGAAAGCAACAGCTTTTGGCCGGCAAAATTCTCATTTGAAGAACTCATAAAGATTAGAAGACAGATGGGGGAGTATTTCTTTCAGTCTCAATATCAGCAGGATCCTGTGAATAAGAGTGGGGGTGATTTTAAGAACGAGGACTTTCTTTATTTTGATTTTTTTGACATGAAGGAATTATCTATATATTGATATATAGATCCTGCGATATCAGAACGGCAGACGGCAGATTATACGGCAATTGTGATGATATGAGTACACAAGAAGAGCCATGATATTTTAGTTTTGGATTATATTCAGAAACGAATGCTACCGAATGAGATTATCGATCAAGTCTTTTCCATGGTGAATACTTGGCATCCTATCAAAATGGGGATTGAGGTGGTCCAGTATCAAAAGATGCTGGCATTAGAACTAAAGAACCAGATGCGATTTAAAAATAACTATTTTACACTTGAAGAGATAATGCCACGATGAGAGAAACAGGCAAGGATTAGGAGTATTTTACAGCCACGATACAGCAATCGGACTGTCTTTCATAAGAGGGGAATGGTTGAAATAGAGGAGGAACTTTTGAAATTTCCGCATGGAAAGCATGATGATATCATTGATGCACTTTCTGGTGCAGTGTCCTTATCAAAAGTAAATACAATTACAGATACACATGAGAATATACATTTTTCTTTCTTTAATCGCAAGACTGGGGCGATCGAAACTATAAGACCTAACAATCATAACAATGATAGCAACATACTCTCTCGATATACTCAATAGTGAAGATTGGGACAACTCTCAATGGAATGCTTTTGTCCGTGATAGACTTGTGAAGATGAGAACTAAAAGGGAATGAATGATGCGGAACTTTTGGAATGAAGCAGAAGTAAATGTAAACTCTATATCTGTATATGATAATTACGGCAATTTGAATGTACAGGTGCCACTTGAAAAGACACTGGGAGAGATTTACATGGGGAGAACGAATGGGAAAATAGATTTTGAAATATTGCCAGATTGACAAGCAAATACAGAAGAATTACAGCCAACGAAGTTTGCCATGCAGTTTTTTCTTGACGGGAATCATAAAGATACCTTTTGGAGAGAAAACAAGCACATGAGAGAAACAAAATGGCAAAAGGGGAGCGGAATATTCTACACAGGGATTAGAAGTTATCGTGATCATCGTTTTAAAGTGAAAGAGGATGCGAATATTGAAACAGACACGGATCTTTTAGATAAAAGGAATTTAGAAAGATACATGAGCGAAACATGGTTTTTCTTTCCGAAATCAATAGATGTAAACGATTTTTATATTGATGATAATGCTTGCGGTCAACCAGATGTTCAGTATGCCGATGATTGTATCTATAAAGAGAAGGTGTCCGCACAATATTTTCATGATAAGTTTTGCGATAATAAGACTTTTATAAATACGGATAATATTACTTATTTCAATGATATTAATCCAAAGAATAAGGACGATACAAGTACTGATATACGGCATATTGTATTATATCATTATTTCAATCGCATTCGAAAGACTTATATTATTTTAGCAAATGAAACTTATATAATCTATAATGGGTTGTACTTATACGATGACGGAAAACTTCCTTTTGTGAATATACAACACTTTTCAAATCAAAACAGATTTTGGGGGGAATGAATACCAGAAAGGATCCAGTATCTTAAGTTTTACAAGTCAGAGATATTACAAGATATTTTGCAAGGGGCATGAATGAATAATGCACTCCATTTAGTAGCTGGAAACGATGAATTGATAGGGCAGGATTGGCAAGTATGATGAAGAGGGATCAATATATGGCGGACAGTATGATGAGCAGAGAGTGTGAGACCTATCAATACGAGTATAAATTTAGCTTATTTGACACAGTGTTTGCAAGTTATAGACAAACAGATAATACAAGACAGCGGAATAAATCCATTGTCTCAAATTGAAAGCCAAGCACCTACTCTTTGACAGGAGGAACTTATAGAAGCAAATAAGGCAGTAAGGAATAGTTCACTTGATGAGAACTATAATATAGGAATTGATGAGGCAATGACTATGATGCTATCACGAATACAACAATTCGCACCGGCATTATTAAAAACAACTATAAAGGGAAAAGATTGACAGATTTTAAAGACTATATTCCCGAAAATAAGGATTGATAATAAGGCGGTTAAAGAAAAAAGAAATAGCATTGAATTGACAGAGGCAATTTGAAAATATTGATACTTTGAACTAAAGCCATGAGTGGTACAGTGAGTAGGAGTGAAAATATCAACCAGTTCTACAAAATCTACTCTGCCAGTTATTGAAAGGCAAAAGATCAATGAGTTTCTAAAGAATATTATTTCAATCGCAAATATTGCAAATTTAGACCAAACATGAGGATCAATTAAGAAACTTATTGATTATGTAAAATTTGAAGACCTCATGGATTGGATTTCGGATGCTTATTGATATGATAAGAATTCTTTACATGCAAACACAGAAAAAGATAAGATTACACAAGAAAACAAGAATATGCTCAATAGATTAAGGTCTTTACTTACTTTATGAAATACAAATGAAAACTCTCAATGATGAGATACAGGAACTCAAGGACAGAGTTCAGAAGTTGGAGGACAACAACAACAACAACAACAACAACCTTGAAATGCCGAACAAAACAATCCATGAACTACAGAAATCAATACAGCTATGAGATAAATTTACACTTGACCTTATAATTGATTATTTAAAACTTGATACATTTGAAATTGTGAAAAAACTCGCTACTATCACAAATAGTACAAATGCAAGTGAAACTATAGCATATAGAGACGGTGCTTTATCGAGAAATGAAGCATTGATGAAGTTTTGTATGAATGGAAAATTATGAATAGTAAAAAGAACAAGAATGGAATAGATATTTGTACTTTGCAAGTGCCTCACGGGGCATCATGGAGGGTATAAGAACCTAAACCAATAATATTTATATTCTAAACCATATTTTATGGAGGAAGAAATCAAAACAGAATGAGAGGCAGAATTGCTAAACTCAGAGACCACAGAAGACCGAGTATATTCCGCAGAAGAAGTGGAGGCAATTAAAAAGAAAATGCAATCAGACACAGAGAAATGAGTTCAAAAACTTATTTCAAAGAACAAGGAATATGAAAAAGTCCTTGAAAATGTTTGAAAGGTTGCAGAAAATAGTAACTATTTAATTGATTTGTACGAACAAGACGAGAATATAGCAAAAATTATTCTTGATAAGTACTATCAGTGAATAGATATCGAACAATATAAGGAAAGTATTTGATTTGAAGTAGATCTTACAGATCCAAAAGAGATACAAAAGCACATAGACAGAAAGGCACAGCAGAAATTCGAGAATATAAAAATAGACACAGAAAAAAAAGCTTTTATAAAGAGACTTAATATGTCTAAAGAAGAGCAAGACGAATTTGAGCAGGCTTTTGAAGAAAGAAGACTTTTGAAATCATTTGCAAAACATGATATTGAAACACAATTTGAAAAGGCTTATAGGGAAATTTCAAAAGATTATTGAAATAAATCCATGCATGAACAAGAAATTATATGAAAAAGTTCGGTTATATGAAATTCTAAATGATGAAATAACCCATTACATGGAATTTCTAAAAACATCAATGATGAAGTATCAAACTTTTTAAAGACATATTTTTAGTTTTTAAATTTAAACACATGACAGTAAAAGTATATTCAATGGTTCCTTATACACTCAATGAATTATGAGGACTATGAACAAATAGTGCGGACACTTCCGCAGGGCAATACTTCGTTTCTTTGGCATGAAATGTTGTATGAAAAGCAACCAGTTCTACGGTTATAGCAGGTGTATCTTTATCTCAAAAGGTATATACTTCCGATAATCAAACAGTAGCACAAGTACAATTGAATTATATTCCAAAAAGTGTAAATGCTTTGTATCTTTGTACTATTACATGATGAACAATTACGGTTGCTGATGAATGAAAATATTATAAACTTTCTGATGCCGAAACTATAGATGGAACAACAGAAACAGAAGTCCGTGCTTATGTGGTAGGTGGTGCATGAGACCCGGCAAGTGATCCAGTAGTATATCCACAGGTACAATTAGTGACATTTATTACGGCTACAAGTTCCGTATTTAGAATTATTTAATATTTAATATATAAAAAATGGCTTCAACAGATTTAATTTTAGCATGAGGGTTGGTGACTTTTGAAGGTTCATGATATCAATTATTGGATGCTAATGTTATACAAACATTAGATAAAAATGATATAATGCCAATGTATAAGCAATATTGAACTATGCTTGGCTATACGGATACGAAAATCATTAGTCCAAATCAAAAGTTTTCTGCTAAATCAGCTCCACGACCTCTTACGGATGTAACGGAAACTGGTACATCTACACTATATGATGTAACTTATTCTCCTGCAAAATGAATATATCAAAGAATAATTGCTGGTAGTTATATGGTTTCGGAAAATTTATTAAAATGGATAAAAAATTCAAAAACTATACAAGGGGCTCCCGATGGAGTACAAGCAGATTTTATAGATGTATCATATAGAACAAGGGATTTGACTTTATCATATGATATGACTTTTGCATTTGAACTTGTGAAAGTTTTGACTAAATGATTTTCTATAACATCATGAGCATGACCGGGAAGTCCAACACCAAAAGGAAAATCATTATTTGATACTCATACTTATAATGGATGAACCTTTCTAAATTATACAAATGGTGCTTTGACTTTTACAAGTTCTTCTTCAGATCTTCTTGCATGAACCACTCGTCTTCAAACACTCATCAATCAATTAAAACAAGTAAGAGATGAAAATGGTTATTTTATTCGTGAACCAAGCAAATATGTTTTGTTATGTTCTCGTCAAAATTCTGTGTTTTGGAGGCAAGTATTAAATGATGGCAGTAAATTCTCTGGTCAGGGAACAAATGCGATGCAAGAAAATCAATTCAATTGGAACGGAAATAAGATAGAGTTGCAAATTATAGATTTATTATGACAACCAGATGATAAAGGAGTATCTATTGGAACAGTAAATCAAATTTTCGTTTTAAATATAGAATGATTAACACAAACACAAAGTTTAAGATATTATAGATTGTATCCTTTAGAAATAAAATCATATAAGAATGAAGCAGTTTGGACAGTAACAACAGATGCACGATGACGAATAGGTGCTGACCATTATGGGGCAGAATTATTTATTGCATGATCTACTTGTGCTTCTTAAAGAATTATTATTGTCGGGAATAGCAATATTCTCGGCAGACATTATTTTTTAATAATAATAAATATGAATACTACTTGGAGTTCTACAACTTTTTCAGAATTATTTAAGAGAGATCCAAAGCTGGCATTTGAATATAGGGAACAAGTATTTGAAAAAAAAGAAGAAGAAGTAGTAGTAGTATCAGAACCTATGACAGAACAAGACAAAATAAAATCATATAAAATACAATTAAATAAATTGTGAATAAAAGGAATTCATTTTATGAAAGATGAGACCATCACACAACTTGCTTTAAAAAATAATCTCATATAGTATGAGTACTACACTTTGAAATATTATTGATGAAGTTTATCGATTATTAGGACAAAAGAATACTTCAACAGTCTTCTCTCGTTCTGTTTTAGTGAAGAAAATCAATTCTATCAATAGAAATATTTGCAAAGGATTTTACACTTCTATATGATGAATTTCAAAGCGAGGGGCTGTAAATTGACCGACTTTTCGTTGTGGTTATATCCCATTCATGGAATGAAAGAAACTATTTAGGAATAATTCTCCCAGTGTTCTTTCTTCTTCTTTTTCTTTAACCGCCACAACATTATCTTGCGGTACGGCAACTCTCATGAGTGCTTGATTTGTGATTATATGATGAGATATATTTAGTTATACATGAAAAACAGACACAACACTCACGGGGGTTGTATGATGAGAAATTACACATGAAGCATGAGAAATTGTGAGACAGTTATATTATCTGCCAACAGATATAGACAAAATAGAAACACTTAAAAAAGAAAAATATAATATACCATTAGATGAAACAGAAAGTTTAGGTATATATTATAATATTGTATGAAATAATTTGATAAAAATCATTGGTCTTGTAAATAATGATATTATTACTTTGACTTATACAAAAAAACTTACTGATTTAGTAAATGATTGAGATACATGTATACTGCCTGATGATTATGGAATAAGAGTACTTGCTAACTTGTCCGCAGGGGAATTATGAATGGAAAAGACACTGCCGAATGCCAACTCTCATTTGCAAAATTGAATTGCTTGCTTACAGACCATGTATTGAGACTTTTCACAGAAGATAAAACTAAATTCACAAAAGCTACATCCTATTTCTTACAGGAATATATGATAAAGTATCCTATAAAGCACTTCGGAACAAAACTAATGGTGTATAGCAAAGCAGTAAATACTATACCTGACCACTTTTTATCATATTCAAGAAATGCAAGAATATATGATGGGGGAATATGTGCCAGAAAATGAATGAGTAAAATGATTGTGTCTCCTATAGCAAAAAAAAATAGAGGTGGATTTGTTGTAAAATGAATTTTGTATGAAGTACTCAATGGAAAAATATATGAAATAGACCTTATTGATTGAGTACAAATTTATACAGTAGACTTATGATATGATTTACCGATTGATTATTTGGTATATAGCGATGACTTTGTTATTATATCTGCTGTATGACAAGCTCTTATAAAATTCAATGGAACCACTTGTACTACTATTACGACCGCACCTACTCCAGATAGCAATTTTTTAGAATATTGCCGTTCTTTCAATTTTCTTGCAAACAAGAATATATTATATATTTCACGAATGATCGTTGAGTGAATACCAGATAATGCTTATGATTTTACAGGAATTTGAACACAAACAGTCCATGGAAAGACAGTTGATAATCCTTCATCATCTTTAGCTTTCGATAATGCTATTACAGCAATGAAGGCAACGATGCATTGATTATATATTTTTACAAGCGATCAAGTTCATTATATAGATGCAAATAGTTTGCAAAATGTAGCAGGTGCGGCGACTTTTATATCTCATCCTCTTTGAGATACCACCGATCCAATGAATGATAAATGCATCGTGTCATCTTGAGATACAATTTTTTATTTAACAAAAACACTAAATATACAAACAGTACAATACCAACAATATACCGTTGATAGTATATTATGAGAACTTTCGAGTGTACCTATAATAGGAATAAAAGAATTATTGAGACATGTAGATCCAGTACAACCGAGTGCATTTTGATTTTATAATGAATACGAAAAAAGTATAAATTTTTTTGTACGATCTGTATGAAGTCCATTTAATAATTATGTTATTGTATATGATTTAGTAAATAAGACATGGAATTTAGACACAGGGCGGAATTTTTCTTCGGTTATAAGAATAGATAGAAAATATTATTGATTTTCTGATGTCAATTCTTGTATCTATGAAATAGATAATGGAAATACTGATAATTGAATTGTTATTGATTTTCGTATAGAAACACAGAATATGAACCAGTGAAGTGAAAACCAAAAGTTATATTGATGATTATATATATTATGATGAATAAATCCTCTTTCAAAAGTAAAAGTGTTTGCAAATATAGATAACGAACAAGTATTTTATGACGAAATAGGAACCGCGACGGTCAATGTATGAAATATTACATGAGAAATTTGATGAGAGAGCTTGGGTGAAGAAATGCTTTGATGAAATACAAATGAATTATGAAAGGATCTTGTTTTTTTTGATTTAAAGGCCGATGAATGAAGAATATATCAATACGGACAGAAAATACAGCTTGTTTTTACATGCAATTCGATAGTACAAGACTTTTTGATAGACACAGCATGAATATTTTTTCTTCCTACATGATTTACAGATACACAAAATAAATTTTAGCAGTTAAAAGAAAAAATATGTTTAAAAGCAATTATAAATTCTATTTAAAAAGTACAATTTCTGCTACTCAATGAATTTGAACAACTTTTTTAATCTCACCTGATATAGAACTTTCAACAGTACTCGAGACCTGATCAGAAAATGTAAGTATAAAACTTGCATGAGGTACACAAATTGAAAGAATGAAAATAACCGCTACATGATGAGTTGCCACAATAGTAAAAAGAGGTCTCACACAGGCAAGTGATGAAAGTTATTCTTCATGATTGAATAAAGTATGGAATGATGGGACTATAATTATAATAACGGCTCTTGCTTTTGATATTTTCAATAATCAAAATGTGATACCACTAAAATTTCAAGTGCCAAGAGTATCAAATACAACTACAAGGGATGCTTTATATAATACAACCTTATATTGATGAGAGATGGCGGAAGTATTGAGTTTAGGGGCATTGCAAGTATATGATATATGAACTGCTTCATGGAAGACAATAACAGACACTAACTCAACACAAACACTTACAAATAAGACAGTAAATGGGGTTGTACTTAAAACAGACCAGACGAATGCCAAATTTCTTGATGGAACTTGAACTTATGCCACCATTACTACAACCTGATTGTGATGAATGGATAAGAGTATTTATGACCCGAACAGTTTAGTAAATTGACAGGTGGTATGATTGACAGCAATACAAACACTTACAAATAAAGATATCAATGGGGTTATATTAAAAACAGACCAAACAACATCAAAGTTTTTAAATTGAGAATGATATTATTCTACAGTATCATGAATATCTTGAGATCCATGAACTCCAAAAGTTTTGACAGATACACAGGCTCCAAAGCCATGAGCAACCATGACTTATGATGATACAGGAAAATGGGTCAAAGCTACCAATACAGATGGATCATATATTCAATATACGGAAACATGAATAACATCAAAAGATCCCGTCGGGAATGTATTATGGCAACAATCGATAACTTGAACATATAATGCTACTACTCATTCTATTTTGTATACAAATGGAAATAGTATAACTTCTGATTGAAATTATTCATTTGTATCTGGAACTATAGCTTATAAAGACCAAAATAATGATTTTTTAAAGAATAATTCTTTCTCTTGAATTTCTTCTTTTAACTGATTAGTACTCTTTCCTTATTATGTAAATACAGCAAATACCAGTACTTTTTATGCAAATAACGGACAGAAACAAAAATTTTCTTTTACAGATGCAACAACTCATACACTTGTTTTTCAAAATTTGAAGAATGGATGAAATTATATATTTTCGATTGTAGTGTCTTGAGGTAGTAGTATTTTATGAAAGGCAACAACTTTTACAGATTGTGATACTATTGCTTCTATGTATAAAGTATGAAGTACTGTTTATCCATTGACTTTGGCAAATTGAGTGCATCTATTCGTGGCAGAGGCTTTTTCTACTGCAATCCATGTTTCTTATATATGAGTTAGTACTTTGGCTTAATAATCATAAATATTATGGGAATGAGTAGCAGTATGCTTATGACACAACAAATAAAAAATAATACTTGTTCGTCTTATTATAATTTTCAAAATAATTTACTTGATAGTGTGTGAAGTAATAATCTTACTTGATATGGTTCATTTGATGCAAATGGGAAAATACTGCAAGGTTTTAATATGTCTTTATTGTGGTGATTTATAAACACAGATTCCTTTACTGTAAATATATGGTGTATCAATTTTATCAATTTTGCATTCATGATGAATTGGCATTTTCAAACATACGATAGCACTACATTATATTATAGAGATTTTCGTATATATAGCACTGGTGCTAATATAGCATGTACTTGTACTACTGGATTACCTTGAAGTGCTACCGCACGAACAGCTACATTATGAACTCTTGATCATGTTTATCATATGTATTCTTTTGTTTCAAATGGTTCGATAGTAAAAATGTATTTTGATTGAGTTTTAAAATTGGAAAGAGATGATAATTATGATATTTCTATGTATAATATCAATGCTTGATATATGGAATATATAAATTGAGACCAACGACTTGATGAGATATCCGTATTTGCTGATATATTTTTTACAGATGAAGAAGTTCTTGCATATTATAATACCTTTTAAAATAGCAATATGGCAAATATATCACAGGAAGCAATAGAATGAATGAAAAGTAAATGATACAATCCGCAACAAATAGCAGAGATACAGCAGGGTGCCAGTACTTGATGATTGGCTTGAGCTAAAAGTGCCATTCAAAATACTTGAAATCCTTGATGGGTCAAAGATAAACAAATAGATTTACCACCTCCACCTGCTACTACTCCTCCACCTGCTACTACTCCTCCACCTCCAGATGAACAACAAAAGGTAATGTCTGATACTACTAAACCAATAGCAACAGATAAACCATTTATTCCATGAGTTATGACACAGGATCCTAATGATCCAAGTGTAAGAAGAAATATAGTATTAGATCCAAACGATCCAGATAGCAATAAGGCTTTATTTGCAAAACAGGCCATTTTAAAAGAAAATGAAGCAAGAGAAGCAAAAAAAACTGCATTAGGAAATTATAATCTCCTACAATGAGAATATAATAAAAACAAATGATATACAAAGAATTTTGATGAATTGAATGCGAGATTTTGAAAAGTACAAGATCAACTTATAAAATATTGATGAACACCAAATGAGAGAACAAAACAAATTATAGCACAACAAACAGGCTCAAGTATAGATGAAATAAATAATCCATGATTGATTTTTGAAAAATGAATACAATATACGGACGAATGAAAGAAAAAATTATGAATACAATCGGAAGAAGATACACTTGCAAATAATAAAACAGTTAATGAAAGAAATATTGAAGATATAAATAAAAATATTAATAATACACAAAAACAATTTGATTTAGATGTACAAGAATTGAAAAGAAAACAAGCAATAGCTTTAGGAAATGTTATGAGAATGGGTGGGTCTTGAATAGATAATATGTTTAAAAATATTTCTGATGATACGAATTATACTATAAATAATATGAAACTTTGATTAGATAAGGCAAAAGATCATGATAAAACAGCATTATTAAGAATTTCGGAAGATTATAATAAAGAAGTAGTAAAAAATAAGTATATATTAGATAACAAGATACAAGAAATTTCTCATAATTTATGAATTACTTTGAATACTGCTTCTGTTCAATTTACACTATGAGATACAAATACAACAAAAGAATTAAAAAAGATTGAGGCAACTTATCAGGCAGGTTCTTCGGAAGCAATGCAAAAATATTTAGATAATATGTTCAATTTAAATAAAATTACGAATGAACAAACACATAATAGTATAAGTACTCTTTCGGAACTTACAAATTTACAAAAACAACAGCAAGATTTACATAATCATGCATTGGAACTATATACAAAAAATCCTTTAGCATTACAAAGTGCAAAAATCTCTGATATAGACAATATAGTAAAAACTTGAGAATTATCACAATCTCAGGCAACTTCTTTGAAATGAACAATAATGACTGGTATTCAAAACTCTTTACAGGCAAATGGAAAGATGTTGGACGAACACGATATGAATATAGTACAAGGATTATTAAATACATGAAAAACAGCATGAGAAATAATATCAATGATGTCACAACCATGATCTAAATTTGCACCAATAGCAACTCTAAAGAGTACTCAAGACGAATGAAACAATATAAGATATATATATAGCGACTGATCACAACATGTTATTCCAAAAGCTCCAGTACCAATGACAGAATATCAAAAAAACGAATTACAACAAAATATGAGGAAATTTGTATATGATGCACAAGAAAAACAAAAAAAGACTGAATATGATAGATGACAAGATATAATAAAAAATACTCAAAAAGACAAAGAGATACAGATACAAGAAGATAAGGCAAAAGCATGAAATCCTTTAAATTGAATGCCAGATTATATAGATACTACAGATACAAACAAATATCTTCCCGTAGTTGATAATAAAACTAAACAAATTACAGAATATAAAGACACATCAACAAATAAAAATATAACAGTACAAGAAGTAAATAAAAATAATTTTATATATACATGATTTCAACCAGAAGCATGATTTCAAAAAGATCAAATTCCATGAACAAATATAACATATGATACTTGTTATCAAAATGCTATAGTGAAAGTACTTAAAAATGAAAATAAGCAATCAAAGGCAATAAGAAATTCTATTCCTTTTAATGCCATAGAAAATAAGGCTTCCGCTTTAGTAGATGCTTCATGAGTTAATATGGCACTATTACAATCAGAATATTCACAAAACAAATCCGCACAAACCTCGGAACTTAGAAATATCGTATTATGACAACAGTATACTCAAATGACTTATGAAAATGCCAAAGTATTACAAGAAGCATTTAAAAAGAATTATAATACAGAAACTCCAACCATAAATAAATTGGAAAATTGGTTTAATAAAACTATATGAAACCCAGAAATAACATGATTAAATACAGCACAATATACATTTTTACATGAATATGTAAAAGCTGTAAGTTGAAATTTATGAAATGCACCAGCAACAGATACAGCACAGAAAGCGGCAGACATACTATTAACACCAGACATGAGCGAAAAACAATTTGATGCTTCAATGTCTGTAATGAAACAAGATTTGGAAAATAAAAGGAAAGCATATAATGAGTCTTATATAAAAGAAGAAGGATGATTAGAATGAACACAATTATATAAATTTTATTCCTTTCTTGCAAAAAACACACAACCTACACCAGCACCAGCAACTACACCAGCACCAGCAACTACACCAACTCCAACTACACCAGCACCAAAAACTACACCATCAACTACACCAGCACCAAAAACTACACCAGCACCAAAAACTACACCATCAACTACTAAAATTAAAGATGAAGTTAAGATATAAAATATTTCTTATTATCACACCATGCTTAATACGGACAATTGATTATTTTCAAATAATTCAATAAAAAGTGATTTTCTTTCAAATTTAAAGAACAAAAATTATTCAATAAATAATAACATAGAAAATACACAAGATGGAATGGCAAATAATTATGGATATCCATTAGTAAAACCAACACCATGACAAGATAATACTGTAGAATATAGAAGTCATGCATGACATTTAAATCAACAGAGAATACCACCACCACCACCAACTCCACCACCACCAACTCCATTCACTAATATAACAAATTTTATACCACAAGCATATGCTACGGGTGAGTGAGTGTTATCTACTACACCAGCCCAACCATGATTTATAGAAAATATACAAAATTATGCAAACGATAATATCATAAAACCATTAACGACAACAAAGGAGGATTTAAATTATATATGAAAACCTTTTAAAGAAGCAAAAGATGCTTTTTATCAAGATCCAAATATAGAAGCTAAATCTAAAAAAACAGTATCTGATTTGATACATAAATGAATAAGTGAAGAAGAAGTCATAAAACACATGGAAATGGAAAGTTTTATGAGCAAGAGTGTATTACCTAAAGACAGATTGCAAAGATGGAGAGATTATTTCGCATCTACATGAGATATAGATCATATTATAAGGAATGTAAAACTACAGAATTTTATTGTAAATAATAATATTACATGAGATATTAAAAACACATTAGAGGATCCTGCTATAACACTGAGCCAGTCACTATTAGACATGGAGCAATATAGAAAAAAGCCAGTTTTAGCTGATGCTCATCCATGAGAATGAATATTAGAACAATGAGCAAAATCGGTAGGAAGAGCCGTAGTTGATACATGATTATGAGTAGTGAAATGAGCTTCAAATGTACTTCAATGATGATGAAGTTTAGCTACTAAGGCAATATATTCTGGTGTGAATTATTTTAAAGGTACAAATTATCAGGCACCAGAAGCAGTCAATCCATATGATTATGCGGAAAGTTTAATAAATGGAAAAGATTATGATATTGCCAGTCTTCCACAGAAAACAGTTTTAAATAATATGTCTCAAATGATAAAATGAGGTACAGATGTGGCACTGGCATGAAAATACGGAACTCTTATGGCAGTATTATGAATGAATACGGCAAGTGAAATCCCATGAACTCAATATATAATGCAAGAATTATCACACGGGATTGATGTAGGGTCTGATTTTATAGCAAACCAAACTTGATTAGATAAGGAAACAGTTGATAATGCTCTATGAGCATGAATGAATGTTATAATGATAAAGGGATGAAAATTTAAAGATAGCCAAGGTGTTAGAGATGCATATAATCAATGATATAATGATGTATGACCATGAACACCACCACCTACTCCACCAGCATCTATACCACAACCTACTACATGATTATGATGACTTGCAAATAAGACATGAAGAGTAATAGCTTGAGTATGAAGAGCTTGAATAGAGGTTGGAAAAGATATATGAATAAATACTTTGAATACAGCAAAAATTCCATATGATTTTGCCAAAGGTACAGTAAATTTATGAAAGAAAGGAATAGTGTTATGAAAATGAATATATGATGTATGAAAAAATTCATGAAAAAATGTATGAAAAATAGTATATGATACATGAAAGGGGGCTGTACTATCGGGATTATGAAGTATTAAAGATAAATATAATAATATATTATCATGAATGTCAGCAGATGAAAGAAAAGCATATTCATCAAATCCATATAACAAGGACTATTTTACAGAAATGGAAAATCAAAAGAAAACTCCAGAATGATTAGGTGATGTAAAAGATTTTGAAAATAAGAAAATACAATGAGTATGGGACGAAGTTCAATCTAAAATAGATGATTTAGAAGACACAAAATGAGAAACAGGAAAAGTATATAATGATATAGATAATTCTAAAAATCAAATAGATGCTTTAGATATGATGAAAAAAATGATAAATACATTAAATAAAAAGGATGTGCAAGTTGTAAAAACGGAAAAAACTTATAATCCAGAAGATATAAATAAAAAAGACCCTATTATAAAAACAACAAATATTAATTCTTGAGCTTGAATAAAGGCAGAAGATTTTAAAAAATGACCTGATATAACTTTTTCTTTAACTGCCAAAGAATGAATTAAAATACCATGAATAGATAATGTGAGTATATGAGAACTAAATGCAAAAATGAGCGATTTTTTCAAAGAGATGCAAGAGTGAGAATGAAGTTTAATACCAAAAAGAATACGAAACTTAAGACAAACATTATGACAATTAAGATATGATAAAGTACAGACAGATGCTTCGAATATACTCGCTTGAGAACTTCGTAAAAATGTAGATGAAACGGCAAAAGCACAAATTCCATGATTGAAAGAATTAGATGCAATGTATGTAGATAAATTAGAAAATTTTAAAAATTGAGTAAATGATTTGATATATAAATGATGAGAACAAAAATGAGATTTTAAAAGCAATGTTATAAATATATTATCAAATGTGAATAATACTTCACGAGTTGATTTATTATGAAGAATGGAAGAATATATGCCATGATTATCAAAAAGAATTCAGGCAATACATAATTTATCAAAATTAAATGATTATTCAAAGAAAGGAAGTAATATATGAAAACAAGTATGATGAGCAATTTGAACTGGATTAGGATGGCATTCAGGTTCTCCACTTGCTGTTCTATTATGACTTTGAGCATGAGTTTTAGTTGATTGAAAAATTACTTCATTGAGATCATGAGCTATAAAATGAGTATTAGCAAAAAAAACTCCTACTCAATTAAAAAATCTTGCAGAAATTACTAAAAAAGTAAATGATAAAATAGAATTAGATGCTAAAGATGCGAAAACATTAGAAGATATAAAGAAGAAGATAGCAGATGAAGAAGTACAAATAAGAGAAAAACAGAGAATAAAACAGGAAGAAGAACAAAAGATAAAACAAGAGAAAAGAGATGCAGAACAAAAGATAAAACAAGAGAAAAGAGATGCAGAACAAAGGCAAAAAGAAGAAGAACAAAGGCAAAAAGAAGAAGCGAAAAAACAGGCACATGAAGCAGTAGACAAAGAATTTGATACATTACAAAGTAAAATTGAATGAGAGGAAAGTGAAACAATAAAAACAAATTTATATAAACAAGAAAGCATATTAACTGAAAAGAAAAGAAATATAGAAGAAAATAAAATCAATACATCAAATGATGAATTGAAAAAAGCATGAAGAGAAGAAATAGTACTTAAAGAAAAAAGAAGAATAACAGACTTAGAATATGTACGAAAAGAAGAGTTAATGCACATAGATAGAAAGCAAAAGTATAATACTACAGAAATGGAATCTATACTTGCAAAACAATCTAAGATATTAGAAGATATAAACAATAATGCAGAAAATTATGAAGATAATACTAAAAATAAAGAGACATTAAACACATTAAAGCATCAGGAAGCCTTACTAAGAAAAAAAGCAAATGAAACCTATATAAACAAAGAAGAGTTAGACCTTGAGGAAATAGATCTTACTAAGCTTAGTCCAGAATTAAAAGCTCTATATGAAAATAGAATGCAGTATATTAGAAATATAAGGGGTGGTATCGATAAAAATGTAGACCCTAAAAATGATATAGTATGAAACGAAAAAACAAAACAAAATATAGAGTTGCTAAAAATAAAAGAAAATAAAGAAAAGCAAACAGAAGCTGAAAAGAAAAAAGAAGAAGAACAAAAGATAAAACAAGAGAAAAGAGATGCAGAACAAAGGCAAAAAGAAGAAGCGAAAAAACAGGCACATGAAGAAGTAGACAAAGAATTTGATACATTACAAAGTAAAATTGAATGAGAGGAAAGTGAAACAATAAAAAAAAATTTACATAAACAAGAAAAAATATTAACTGCAAAGAAAAGAAATATAGAAAAAAATAAAATCAATATATCAAATAATGATGCATTGAAAGAAGTACAAAGAGAAGAAATAGTACTTAAAGAAAAAAGAAGAACAACAGACTTAAAATATGTACGAAAAGAAGAGTCAATGCACTGAGATAGAAAGAAAAGGTATAATACTACAGAAATGGAATCTATGCTTGCAGAACAATCTAATATATTCAAAGATATAAGAAATAATTCAAAAAATCTTGAAGATAATACTAAAAATAAAGAGACATTAACAGAATTAAAGCATCAGGAAGTCTTACTAAGAAAAACAACAAAAGAAACCTATATAAACAAAGAAGAGTTAGAACTTGAGGAAATAGATCTTACTAAGCTTAGTCCAGAATTAAAAGCTCTATATGCAAATAGAATGAATCATATTAAAAATATAAGGGTTGGTATCGATAAAAATGTAGACCCTAAAAATGATATAGTACAAAACGAAAAAACAAAACAAAATATAGAGTTGCTAAAAATAAAAGAAAATAAAAAAAAGAAAGAAGAAGCTGAAAAGAAAAAAGAAAAAACATTACTTAAAAAGGAGATAAAAAAGAATGAACATATAAAAGTAGATGAACGAATTGAGGCACTTAAAAAAGAAATGAAATGAGAGACGAATCCAGAAAAAAAAGAAAATTTAGCTAAACAAGAAAAAATATTTAATGCGATGAATAAAAATATAGATCAAAATAGAAGAAATAAATCAAATGAAGATAAAATAACAGCATTGCGAAAATTGATAGATAAAAAACAACCTACGAAGAAGAAAACAAAATAATTTTAAATTATAATATAAATATATGGATCGTATTTTTGAATTATATAAACAAGCCCTTGAAATTCATATACAAACAAAAACTACTTGCTCTCGTTTCCATGAGAAGTCGGCAGATTTTTACGAACTCTTATTTGATTGTTTTCATTTAATAAGTGAAAAGAGACAAGATTTAGAGATTGATGATATCATGAAAGAAGAAGAAGCATGAAAAAAGATGTATGCAATACTTGAAGAGACAAAAATAATTATTGAGAAAATGATAAAAGAAAAGAACTCCGTATGAATGGATAATTTATTGCGATGACTGGCTGATAAGTTAGAAAATGAAATATGACATTCCATTGCTTTTTCTTGACTTATTTAATTTAAATAATATATTTTTTTTTATTATATTTTAAAACTATTTTATGGCAATTACGAAACGAAAAGAAATTCCTGTACCAGTTCCTACCAAAAGATCAGCACCAGTTCCTATTCCTGTGTTAATTCCTATTAAGAAAAAAGAAACAGTTCCTAATAGAAGATCGGCACCAGTTCGTACACCTACTAAAAGATCTGCACCAGTTCGTACACCTACTAAAAGATGAGTACCTCAAACTACTTATTAAACAATAATTTATTATGACAGCAATTTCTTCTATTCCTGCCAATTGATATGTTGCTATCGGAGCAACTACAACGGATGCTCTTATTATAGCTTCTAATTTATCAAAGCAGACAATTATTTTAAGAAATGATAGTGCCAATAAAATGTATCTTTCAATATTCTATAATGATACTACTTCCACGGCTTCTACATGAAATGGGATTCCACTTCTTCCATGAGAAGGATTTATTATAGATAAACACTTATGAGATATATTTTCAAATTCGGTGAGAATTGCATGAATTGCAAGTTCTTGAAGTAGCAATTTATCTTATACTATATTATAGTTATGTCTTGATTTTTTTCTTTAACCGATACTAATACCAGCCCTTCTGCAGGATCTTCTATAGAACAAAAAGAAACAGATTATGAAGCTATAGAGTGAAATGTCGGAAAAATATGGATAAACATAGTTTCAGGTGTATCTAATATAAAAAGTATAGTAAAAAATACAAATTTATGAGTATGGACTATATGAAATGATAGAATACAGAATAATTATTCATCTTCTGGCTTGTGAACTCAATTAGCTTGACTTGTTTTTTGAGGTGCATTAAGTGGAAATATGACAGATTTTACTGAAGAATTAAATAATTGAATTTGGAGTTCTGGTGGATCTCTTCCAAATCCAAATTTTAATAATGCATGATTTTGAACACAGACTGCAGGAATGTCCGTATGATGATATTTATGATATTATGTTACAGATGGTACATCAATTTATAATTGAAGTACATGGAGTAGTGATGCATCATTAGTTTCTGCAATCGGTAATCCAATATGATGTGGAACACAATCAGCAGGTCTTATATTTTGATGAGTAGATGCAGATTATCATAGAGTTAGTCATACTGAAGAGTATTCTTCATGAGTATGGACTACTGGAGGGAGTTTAAATGTTGCGAGAATAAATCATACATGATTTTGAACACAAACTTCTGGAGTGTGTATATATTGAACTGATCAAGGAAAAATATATTTTCCTATTGAACAGTATAATGGAACTATATGGACTACATGAATTACAGTAAATAATTATGTACAATATGCATCTTCTTTTTGAACACATAGTAATGGTTTTATATTTTGATGAATGAGGGATTTGGATGGTTATTCAAATAATTGTGATTTTTTTAATGGTACAGTATTATCTACCATGAATTCTTTAAATTTTATTATCTCTTATCCTGCTGGTTTTTGATCGGGGAATAATTGAGTATCATCTTGATGAAATACGGTATGATATATATCAAAATATACAACAGAGTTATTAACAAGAAATACAGATGAATATGAAATTACTTTAAAAACATTTTTATTTCAATAAACTTCATATTATGAATGAGATTAGTAATATCAGTGTATCTTGAATGTTATCTGTAGAAGATATAGATTTTTTAGTAAAAAATATATCATCATTTACAGATACTATGGAAAAAAAACAAATATGGAGAACTAATACCGAAATAAATTTTTCTGTTTTGAATGACCTTTCTTTTCCAACACCAGATAGTAAATATTGGCAATGTATAAGGGAGCAAGATGTATTTTTAAATAATCTTATTGTATTGAGTTTTGAATATGAAAAAAACATCATTGAAATCAAAAAAATACAAAGAAATATAGAAAACGAAAAAGATGAGTTAGAAATCGCATTATATAAAATAGAACTAAAGGAAAAATTGTATAAACAAAAAAATATGGAACTTGCTTCAAAAGATAGAATGAGAGAAATAAAAATTTGGGAACATAAAAAGTTGGAATTAGCAAAGGAGTGTAAATTCTCATTACAAAATAATGATGAACATCAACTTCATTCATATTCAATGATATTAAACAATAAAATAAAAACAATTAATCAATTTACACCACCAGCTGATGCTAATAATATTATTTGACAGAAAATAACACTTGATAGAATAATAAAAAATGAAAATAATCTATTGCACTAAACACATGGAAAATATAAAACTTATATGATATATGGCAAGTGCTTTTCTTTTTGTATATCTTGAAATACCACAAACACAAATAGTACTTCTTTCTGTCCTAATGATTATTGATTTATTTACTTGAATTGCAAAACAAGCTACGATAGATGCCAGCAAAATTTCGTCTCATAATGCTTGAATTTGAGTATTAAAAAAGCTTATAGTACTTATAGCAGTATTATCGGTTGCAATAGCTTTCAAAGCACTTGAAATACAAATTTCAATATATCTAAAGACCGTATTATGAATACTTATAATGTCGGAGTGCTACTCTATAATACAAAATACTTATACTGTGAGAACTTGAGAAGTCTTGCCAGAATATGATGTGATAAGTATATTACTAAAAAGAGTATGAATTATAATTAAAAGTAAAATTGAAACTTTACTTAAATAATTTTTTTAATATTATGCATACTAATGAAAGTATAGACCGATCTACATGATTTTTGGAAAGAAAAAATGAAAGAAAGGAAATTGAAACAACCCTCTGCTTATTGATGGGAAATCATATTATTCATGAAGAAATAATGCGGTTAAAAGAAAAAGAACATACATTAGAACATTCAAACGAATATATACTAAAAAGAATAGAGGAATTAAGACAGAAGATACAAAATATTTTAGATAATACTTTATAATTTTTCTATTTATTATGAATGCTCTCAATAAGGTTCAAATTATCGGAAATATAGTAAAAGCACCAGTTGTAAAAGACATGGGAAAATCTCAAAAGGTAGCAAATTTTTCGGTTGCCACAAATCGTATATGGAAAGATGCCACTGGAACAAAACAGGAACAAGTGGAATTTCATAATATTGTCGCATGGGGGAAACTTGCGGAAATTATAGAACAGTATGTATTGAAATGACAAAAAATATATATAGAAGGTCGTCTTCAAACAAGAAATTGGGAAGATCAACCATGAGCAAAACGATATATTACGGAAATTATAGCAGAAAATATTCTTATGCTTTCATGACGAACAGAAGAACAAAAAACATCAAAAAAGGAAATAGATCTATTTGATAATATACCATTTTAAATGTCCCTTTAGGGGTATTATAATTTTATTGTTATGTTTCCATTCACAAAGACACTTCAAACAGACAATATAACCAAATGAGTAAATACTGATCAATTTATCATACTACACCATACCGCTACACAACCATGAACTATTAAATGAGTATTGAATACTTTGACTAAATGAAATGTCTCATGCCACTTCGTGGTCGATGTAAATGGTGATATATATAAGATATGAGATCCAAAAGATATATTATGGCATTGCTGAAACAGTGAATGGGGTTCATATAAAATGATGAATAACTATTCCATGTGAATAGAAGTAGTTTGACCTGATTTAAATGTAAATAATAGAAAATTCTCTGAAATTCAATTTGAAAAAACAACGGAGCTTGTGAAATACCTTATGAAAGAGTTTCATATATGAATGTATAATATTCTTCGACATAAAGATATCACTCATTATTTAAGTGCCAGTAAAGTTTTGTCTAATCCATGAATTAGTAGCAGAAAAATAGATATTCTTGATTGTTTCTTTCCTTGAAAAGATTTTGAAAAATGGAGAAAAGAATTATAATATTTCCAGCAGGCTGGAAAAACTACACCATATTGGCGGAGGAGACAAAATGCTAAAATTGCCAAACGGCACACGAGGAGAATAATATTCTCTGATAATAAAAAAGCCCTTCATAAATGAAGGGTTTGTATTTTACCTATTTTTTATATAAATATTTTACAAAGTATTCTAAATTTTGTACTTCTTGTTTTTCTTCTCTCATATTTTCCGAATATCTATAGTATTCCCAAACAACTATCTTTGTGTATGTTTTCGTGTCTTGAAGAACTTCATATATATATGGTATATAAAAATAAAATCTTCATATTTTTACTGTTCCGAAATAATTATCACCTATTATACAATATTCTTCTTCTATTCATATATACCTTATAAAATACTCTATCATATCTATAATAGATAGGTGTAAATCTTCAATGATTTCATATTCCAGTTGGCTTCTCATAAATTTAAATGATTATATAATAAAATTCGTTTATTGTAAAAATTTTTTATAATCAAAACAAGTCCGAGAATAGAATTCACTCTTCTTTCCATGATTATATTGACTGACTGCTCCATAGTATCACATCACACGAGAATATATTTGGCATTTTGTTCTTTGTACTTCTTCTCATTCCTTATTATAGAATTTCTTTTTTTCTGGTTTCTCTCATCCATGCTTGATAGTAAAATCCTTCATATTATGAATAGTGAGTATATAAAATACGATTTACTTCTTTTTTCTGTTCTTCGATTATAATATCAATTACTGTGTCTATATCATTTATATTGCCCTTATATCTTTTTATTAATCGAACCATTGATGTTATTTGCTCTATTTTTATATTTTCGGGCATATTGTGTATTCATTTAAAAAATGATTTCCATAAGATGCCCTTTTGTTCTAATTTAAAACTATTCGGTACTATAATATGATTAGTCTTTTCTCTATATCTTCGTATTTCTCTATAATTTATATTTTGTATTTCATGTAGCAATTTATGGTCTCATATTGTGAGAGGGATTATATTTTTTTCCTCATGAGGTCAGTCCAGTGAAATTGGTATTACATGATGTCTTTCTATTCAATATGCCATTATTTTTTAAATAAGGTAATTAAATCATTTTGCATTATGTTATTTAAACTTTCTATTTGTTCAATAGAGTTTTTTCATAAATGATCGAACCAATACTGCTTTTCTGTATTTGATATCCGGCTATTCAAAAATATTTTAAATATTAATGAATTATATAACATATAGACTGTATAATCTATATTATATTCTTCCATATTATATACAATTTTCATAAAAAGTATAATTAAGATTTAAAATTCTTTCTTTTGTAATATTGAATTGTTTTTCATCTTTTTCCATTCCAAATATTCTTCTATTTGTTTTACTTCAAACTATGAAAGATGTGCCACTTCATATAAAAGGATCGAGTACAATTCAATTCTCGGGGCATGAAGTCTTTATAATTCTTTCAAACACTTTAAATGGCTTTGGAGTTTCTATATATTTGTTTCATTTATCATTTCCATCATCATATCTTGCCCTTAAAATATTCCATACATTATTGAAATTATCATGTATATTATCAAAATACTGTCTTTTCATCTTTTTTGCTTCTGCCCTGTCTTCTTGTATTTCTTCATATTTTCTTTTAAGTGCATCTATATCATGTTCTTCACAGTATTGTTTTACAATATTATAATGTCTATTTGAAATTATATTCCATTGCAATTTATTCGTCCAATGTCCTATCATACTGGTACTTGTAAATCATAATATTTTGACTATTTCCTTTTTATGAAAGCTATTTATTTTTTTAAATTCTGTATATAAATATATTCTTATTTTTTCATATGCTTCATTATATTTATTTTCATCTCATTTTATATAAAACAAACATTTTTCGTCCGAAACTGCATACTTTTTTCTCTGTTCACTGTGTTGTCAAAATCAGGTTCATTTATTCCATGTAATAATATTTTTGAAAGTGATAAGTTTGTCTTTCATGTACCTTTGAAAAAGGTTTGCATGTAAATTCAAAATACTATCATCGTTTCACCATACATATATTCATTGATATTCTTTTAGAAATTCGATTGTTACATCGAACCATTTTTTATTCCATTCAATAAAATCTTTTGCTTTTATATCATCATTCAAAATATTCTTTTTCATTCAATACGGAGGGTCGCATAATAATAAGTCAGCCTTATGTTCACCCATCAATTCTTTCATATCTTCCATATTTGTACTGTCTCATAATCAAAATCGGTGTGTTTCGGCACCGTCTTTATAAAATCGTATTATATTCATAATATAGGTTATTATATAAGTAAATTGCAAAAAATGCAAAATAGGTAAATTCAGTATTTCTAAAAATACGATATTCCATCGAATTCGAGGGAATAGCTATTAATATTTATATTCATAAAGTGCATTTATGATAACTTCTCCATTTTCCATTCTTGCGGATTGTAATTCTGTCATGGTATAATCTTTTTTTAACTGCTTCATAGTGTTATTATTTATTCCTAATCTTTCTTGTATCTCTTTTATTTTTATGTTATATTCTTTTTTAGCTTGTTTATCGTTCTTTGGATATCATGTATATTTTATATCATATCAAAATATCTTATAAAAAGTATGTTTTGACAGATGATATTTACTAAAAAAATCATTTATTCCTATTTGATCTAATTCAAATAAATATATTTCCTTGTTTTCTTTCATATATTCCCTTTGTCTCAATAGTATTTTATTATCAAAATGTTCCGTATAAGTATCTCTTTCCATAAATAGATTATTTATTAAATAAAAAATATTTACAATAAGTCTCTTCAAATTGTTTTTCTGTTATTTCTCATAGTTTATATTGTTCTCTTGCAAAAGAGAGCATATTTTCGCTTTCCTCTTTCGTATATTTCATATAATGAGTGGTTATAAACATATTTACTTTATTTTCTGTTCCTTTGACACTTTCGCATGTAAATTTTCCAACATAACTCATGCTATCGTCTTTTATAATTCATGCTTTCTTTATTCAGTCTTCCAAACACTTTGCCATAAAAGTACAATTTGAGCTATCAAATCATCGGCAGTTAAAAGAAAAAACAAAAGATAAATCCACCTTATCGTGGATCGGTTCTAATGATTTACAATCAGAAAGAACGATAAGGTGAAAATAATCAGCATACTTCTTTCTTTTAGTCCAATGAGATCCTGCATATATCTTATTCGTGCTTACAATCATTGATTTCGGAAGTATATACTCCAAGTGATATATTATCATAGTGTATTTTTTATAGTAGTAAATCGGCCATAATCTTCGTATATTTTGAATTCATATTCTTTTATAGATTTTCGTTCTTGTTCTATAAATTCCTCCCAGCTGTTAGTTTTTGTACAAGCTAAGATTCATCAAAATGGCTTTCATAATCTCATTTGTTTTCTTGCATATATAATATTCCATTTTATGGTATCTATTTTTTGAAAATATGATTGTATTATTTGATGTGCTTCCTCTGGTGTGCGGACTTTTTTACTTAATCTTTGTTTCATAAAATGAATTATATAATAATTTAAGATATTCTTTTTGTTCTTCTCGTATATAATATTTTTCTAATGCTATTTTTAAATAATGAATTCAAATGAATTGTGTTTATATTTTATGAATTTATATTCTTATTATAAAAGATAATTATTATATTCTTATACAATATTTTCATTTCATAATACTGGATTATCCTTTAAAATAGATTTTATTTTTTCAAAACACAATCAATACTCCTTATGTTTCTTTTCCACATCTTCCATAAATCTTATTATTATTTCAATTTCTTTTTTTAATAATTCTTCATTATCTTGCAACATATAATATAAATTATTATCAATTCATTCTTGTATCAATGTTTGCCATTCAGATTTATTTATTATTTCCATTCTTTTAACTATAAGACAATCAATGAATCTTTTTTCTTCAATATCATTGAGTTCACCTCATTTATAATAAAACAAAACACTTCAAGAATTAAGAATTATATGTATATAAACTCAGTGTATTTCTTTTATAATAATAAAAGAAACAATATAATTTCTCATATAAAAATAATTATAATTTAAAATAGATTTTATTTTGTCCACCGATCATTTTGACTTTTCAAAACTATAATATAGAGTACTACTATCTACTTTTTTATCATTTATAATTTGCATCATTTTTTTAATAATTTTCTTATGTTTTGGTAATAATATAATTGAATATTCATTGAATAATTTTTCTAACTCATCTTCTTTATGGTATAGAATAAATTTTCATGATGACATACAAATATATATATATTCTCCATATCAATAGTGTTTAATCATGCTACATGAAGTAATATCGTTTTTCATATAAAAATAATTATAATTTAAAATAAGATTTTATTTTTTTTCACCAACTTCAATATTTTTTATTGTGTTCTATTTTCATATCTTTTAACTTTTGCATTGAATTTTCTATTTTTTCCACCAGTCATTCGCTATATTCCTTTATAGCAATACTTGACCCTATCTCTGCATCAACTATATACCCATCTACTTTTTTCTCTTTTATAATTTCCATCATGGATTTAAGAATATTCTTATATTTTTGCGATAATCTGATTTGTTTCTTATGTAGTTTTCTTTCAATATCTTTGAGTTCTTCTTCTTGATAATATACAATAAAGTCTCCAGATAATAAATTTATACATATATATTCACCATAGCCATAGTTTTCAATAATTATACATGAGATAATTTTATCTTTCATAAAGTTTGGATTATAAATATAATTGTTCTCTTTTTAACTGCCGATATGATATTTCCATATCATAAGTTCCTGTCTTTGGATCAAAATGTCATACAATATATCAAAGTCATGTTCATCATGGGGATCTTTTTTTTGATATAACAAATTTTGTTTCTGGTAGTCAAAAGTCGCTCATGATATCTGTTTGTGTCACATGTATTATAGTATCTGCTACTTGCGGTATTATTCATGATCCACTAAAAGAATAGTTATTTGGTTCTTTATCTTTTCATGATGGTTTGGTATAATGAGCTACTAATATAATCACAACTCAGTTATTTACCGCAAAATTCTTAAGTGTCTGTGCTATTCCTCCAATCACCAAATCATTTCGTTCTTTTTTCATGTCCATTTTCATATAATGAAGGTGGTCTATGAAAAACACTTTTATACCCTTTTGTATTCCTTTATTCATATGGCGAATAATATCATCTATAGTGGCTTGTGTTTTTGTATAAAAACATGTAATATTTTTATATTTTCTGTCTAAATATTCCATGGATCTTTCTTCAAAAGAATGAAATTTGTGGTCTCTTATATCATGAAAAGAATAATTCTCCCATCGATATGGCACCAGTCATGCTTGTATTCTAAACATATTTATAGTATGAAAGTTCTCTATATCTATTATATCTAACATGCTCTCTTCCAATGAGAATAAAAGAACTTTAAATCCTTGTTTTCATATCTTACTTGCAATATCTCTAATGAAAGTACTTTTTCATTTTCATGTAAGTCATCATATGAGATATAAATCTCAAGGTCTCATTCATCATAATATAGTATCAAATTCTTTATAACCCCAACTCACTACTTCATCTGCCTTTCTTTTTCTGGTATTTCTATATATTGTGTGAAATCTATTAAAATCTCATAGATATTGTTCTATATCTCTGGTTTGTTTTCATAATTTCTTTATTTTTTCTATAAAATCTTCATCTCATAAAGAGAGTAAAAGATCGTTCATGTCTTCCTTTTTGTCTCATTCTATTTCTATAATAATAGATCCTATTATTTTTTCTTTAAATGCCTCTTTTGCTTTCTTTCATGGTTCATCATTATCGATATATAAATATATCGTATTATGGTTATCGATTATTTTCTTTATATCATCGGTTATTGTTGTGGTACAACTCCTAAATCATATTACTTGTGAAGTAAACTGCCTGAGTGTAAAAAAGTCTGTCATTCATTCTACGATAAATAGAAAATCTTCATTTTCTTTTATTCATTCGTAAAAAAATCAGTCTTTTCATTCGGACATAAAAAACTTTCATGAGGTGGTTCTGTTTTGTGTTCAAATAATCTCATTATTGCCGTTTTTTACGGCACATGATATATACTCTTTATCTTTTATAGTTTTTGTATTTAGGATTCAATTTAGGGCATTAGAATTGATTTTTCTATTCGTTAAATAATCGTTCTTGGCGGTTAAAATAAAATTATCTTCCAACCAATCACATGCTCCATCAAAATCAATATTTAGTAAAGTTTTTACAAATGATATTACATCTCCGTTCGCTCTTTTGTTTGTAAAATCATTTACAAGATTTTCATTTATATTTAATTTCCAACCGCTGGTTCTTTCTCAATTATCATATAATCATAAAGTTCAATTTCAACATTGAAAAGTTTTTATTCAAAGTTTGTCAAATATTTGTATAAAGGGGATTCTATTCATTGCTTCAGTATCTCTTATTTTTTCCATAAAAAACTTGATTATTATATATAAATATATATACTAAAAGCAGGTAAATCAAGTGTAATTTGAGATAGAGCTATAAAAATGTTTTTCATAACCGCTATCTCAAATAAGAGGCATGATATTATAGTAAAGACATGCTAATGACTTGCATCAATCTTCTTGATTATATGATGATGTCGCTCCCCTAAGGGAGCCTTTTTTGTATTCTTTTTTCTAATTCTTTATATACTCCATGAATATACGGTAGCTGTCTTGCTACTTCTTGATATGATTGATATTCTATATCAGAATTCTCTATTATAAATTCTTCTATTTCTCATGTCTGTTTATCTATTCTTATAATAGCAATACCATCTACTGGTTCGTGTCCATCTTCTTCATCATAAGCTATGGCATATAATATAGTTTGCAAGATATTAGAGGTATATATATCTCATGATGTCTTAAAATCTCAAATATATTTTTTTCATTTTCTTTCAAAAATCACATCCAACTGTCAGCAATAGTTATATTCTTTAGAATATACAAATTTTTCTGTTTCCAAAAACTTTATTTTTCATTTTTCTTTCCAATCAATAAAACAATCTAATATTGGATCTAAAGTGCCAATCATAATATATTTATGAATTTTTGCATGTATTCTTTTTCCTATATCACAGGCTTCTTTTGATAAGGTATCATAGTATTCCATTGCATCGAAAAAATCACTTCCTTCCAAATATATTTTCTCATTATATTTTTTTCTTAAAAAATCACTTGCTACTTTAGCACTCCATCGCATCAATCAACGATCTTCATATTTAAACTTTGCGAGTTTTGACACACTCGGTATAATGGCATTATCTATCGCTAATTTATATACATGACTTTTAGGATAAAATCTTATTTTAATATCTCATCCGTATACTTCAAATTCAATATATTCTGCTTTCATAATAAGGTATTTAAAATATAAAATTTAAATCTTTTTTCTTTTTATCTGTGCTAATATATCTCATAATTGTTTTGTTGATAATTCTTCTATTTTTTCCTTTTTAAAATGTTTCAATATTCCATTCCATTTTTCTTTCTCTTCAGATCAAAAATTATTATTTATTTCTTTAATTATATCTATATTGTCTTTACTTTTTACTACTTCGTATTGATCATAATCTGGATCCTTTTTGTCTTCTGTTGGTATACAAAGTGCTTCTGTCATCATCATTTTATATGCATAGCTGAGAGCTTTTCAAATACTTTTATCTCAACTATCCATTGCTTCTCAAGCAAAAATATGAATTACAAAAGATCCATCAATTGTATTTACCCACTTATATTCTACTTTTATTATAGAAGATAATAAATTACCTCCCTTTGCAGATGTTCTCTCTTCTCTTTGTATATCTAATACATTGATTAATATAATAATATTATTATCATATAATACCTTATTCATATAATTCATTATATCGTCTATTGAACGAAAGAGATATCATCATAAATTTCATTGATTTGTCTGATGTGTTTTACGAATTCATACTTTTCAAATTTGATGCATAGCATTTGATATACTTGCATATATTTTCCCTACTGGTATTTCGGACATAATTTTATTGATTATTATAATATAAAGGTTTCATGTCTATTTTGTCGTTTTCTATAAAATATTCTATTGTATCAATATTATATATTTTCATTATTTCTTCCATTGTTCGTTCTTCCATAAAATATTAATTATAAAATAATTCTATGTTCTTTATCTCTGTTTTCTATTTCTATTTCTATATTAAATATTATAGATAATACAGACCAACACCATATAGAAAAATTGATATATAAGATCAAAATAAGTATATAAATCATAATAATTATTTATAAAATAATAAAGGCTCCTTCTGTTTGATTTTCTCTCTGTTTTCATTTATAAACTTATAATCTTCTTCAGTAGTCTTTTTGCATTTCTCTATTTCATTATATTTTACATGCATTTCTTGTAGTACATCGTCTATAATATGAGGTCTATTTTCTAATTTGTGTAGCTTATCGGCATTGTTAGACGAACTCCATAATCATATTGATATAAGTATAATCAATACTGCATATATTATATAATGAAAGTATAACCTTTGATCTTCCTTTTCCTGTTCCATAACAAGGGCGGTTAAAAAGATAAAATATTATAAGCATATTTTGCATTCTTTAATCCATTCGGACATCATATAGATTTTTGTCTGTTTGTGTCTGTCTTGCAATAATGAGTTATTCCATATCATGAATATTGATAATAGTCCGTTGGTTGTTTGTGTGTATACCAAAAGATTTTATAAGACTTAATCCACTTATTCATGACCTCTTTTCTTGTATTGTATTGTTTGTCTTTTAATCAAAAAATATTAATTCTTTCGCCCCTTCCTGCATTGCTTTCTGCAAAAGCTATGAAAGAGGCGGTAATGATACAATCCTTTTTTTTATCGCATGTATTTATGATTTCTTTCGCTATCTGTTTAGAGTATCAAATAGACTGCATCCTATTATATAAAATAGCTGTTTCAGCAGTCCATTGATTGTGTAAAGACGAAAGAACGATACATGAGAAAGTTATGCATAGTTCTATCATATAGAATGGTTATGAAGTATATTTTTTTGTATGTGGTTGAGAATTTCTCATATTTTTAATAATTCCTGTTCTGTTAGTTTTTCCAGATTTGGTGTATTATTGAATATTTCAAAACTGTCCGTATCGTTCATAAAGGTAAAAGATTATAAAATATTTCATAAGTGTGTATGTAATAACTGGATTCATTTATGGATTCTAATTTTTGCTCGCTACATCTTTCAAAGTCAAATGATTATACATAATATAAATAATAATGGCATATAAAATAAAACAAATTGAATAAGACTATAGCATAATATAATCAAAAAGTCATCAAAAGTGAATACGGGTGTGTCCCTTTCACAATAGAGTAGGAATTTTTGAAATTCTATATCGTTTTCCATAAAAGCAAAAAATTAAATTATAAAGAACATTCCTTATTGTATTTCATTTGTATAATAGGATCCTTGTTTCCTGTTGATTGTCTTTCCAATTGTGAATATTTCCTGAGTTGGTTGCAATGAATTTCATCGAAAGTGTTTGCTATAGTAATTCCTAAATAGTAAAATCATCATGCGATGATCATGAATATAAATAAATATTTCATATAAAATGGTTATTTTAAAGTAAAGTAATTTTTGTTTTTGTGTCTCTTAAAATCAATAATCATTCATAATCAATGGTTTAAGTATCATGTATATAGGAGGCTTGTGCTGTCGTGTACATGATACTACGAGGATGTTGGGTTAGCTGGATTATAATATAAATACTGCTATTGCTTTATAATAAGTTATTGTCTTTTTCTCTATATTTATCTCTTTTTTATCAAATTTTCGTATATTTTCTTCAAATTCTTGTACTTTCTTATTTCTTTCTATTTTCTTTTGTTCTAATTCTTTCTCTTCTTTTTCTTTTCTTAATTGCTCTTCTACATATTTTTTGGCTTGTATTTTAAATTCTTGTATTCTTTTTTCTTCTTGCTCTTGTTTTTGTTTTTCCTCTCAATAGAGAAGTTTTGTTTTTTGCAGTTCTCCTTCAAATTCTTTTTTATTCATATTCAAAATACATTCCCTTTTCTCTGGTGTATCTGGCACATTATACATTTTTAAATATTCCATTCGTTCTTCAATTATTTTCATATTTTTCTGCTTCATTTCTTCTTTTAAGTGCTTTTGAATTTTCTCTTCCAATGCTATTGGAATAGAGGTGCATTCTCTTTCTTGTTTCAAATTTTCCTTTGCTTTATCTGTATATATTTTCCTAACAGATGTAAATCCGTTTTTTAAAGTACTCCGTGTTTTAGTAAGTCATTTATTGAGTTCTATTATTTTTTCTTCTGACAGAAATTCAATGTCTCCATGAAAGAAAACAAGATCGTTTAAGTTCCGCTTCACTTCTTCTATATCTCAATACTCAATGAGTTCATCATATAAAACAATATCTTTCATAAAATTATGGTTATAATTATAAAGTGGTTCGCAATAAGTCTTTTTACTCATCTAAATTTACTATATAGGTCTGTTCGTCCTTAAATTTTGATTGACTTATTCTTGTTATAATTTCATTGTTTCCTGTCTCGTTTCTAATTGGAATTCTGTACGGTATCTATAAATAGAAATTTTATTAAATATATATAATACTTTGAGCTTCTTTAAGGGCTTCGTCTAACTTAGTCAATACGGCATAGCATTTAGTTAGTATTGCTTCCCTGTCTTCTGTTGGTAGTCTTCCGTCTTCTTCTATTAGATCTATATCTCCTGATATATTCTGCAATATATAATCTATATTACTTTCATAATCACCCATCTTGTCTTTATATTCTTCAATTGCTTCGTTTTTCTTATTCTCTTCTATTTGTTTTTCTTCCAACTTTTCGAGTTCTTTCTGTCTTTCCGGTGGTAAATGGCACTTGCATCATGGATTAGTAGGGCTTCCGTCTGCCTCATAAGGAGAGCTACACATAGTTTTAAAAGTTATAATATAAAGGTTTAAACTGGTCGAAATCGACCAGTTTGTAAATTACTGATTTGTAAGTATCATTTCTTTTTTATTTCTGTAATAAGACAATGCATGAGACAAATAAGTCTTCATTTTTCTTTCTGCTTGTTCTCTTTCTGCTTGTTCTCTTAATTCTTCTATATATAAATATTGTGGTGTTAATGTATCTGATTTTTCAAATTTCATGCAAAAATTTCTGATATTCTCTCATATATAAAATCCTATATCCCAATCATTGGTTTTAAAATATACATGATGATCTCAAATATAATAATTTGATATTGTAAAAAATATTTCTCATGTGTTTTTATTTACTTTTACCATTTTAAATATTATTTCTTTTTCCCGTGATCAATTCAAAATAATTATATTTTTAATATCTGATATTTTAGGCATATCAAGTGCTATAATCTGAGTATACCACAATTCATCACTCATTGGCAATGATTGGCATATTTTTTTCAATTCTTGGTATTTTTCCGAGGAATAATCAATAATATTGTCAATAATTGGTACAAATGATTTTTGAAATTTTATACAAAATATACTTTCTTCGTCATTTGGAATGTATTTAAAACTGAGTACTATATTTATATCTACTGTATATTTCGAATAGATATTTTCTATCCTCGAATAGCTATTTTCTATATACATATAATGTTCTCAGTCATCAAAATTCAATAATTTCACAAATATTTCTCAATTTCGTTCATTAATAGATGTAATATGAATTGGCACTTGCATCTTTGTTTCTGCATTTAATATAATTATTTTTTGAATATCTGATATTTTAGGCATATCAAGTTCTATCATCTTAGTATCCATAAATAGAAAGGTTATTGATTATATAAAATAAAAGTATCATGTATATAGGAGGCTTGTGCTGTCGTGTACATGATACTACGAGAATGTTGGAATAAAGGGGGGATCTTAAGAGTACAAGGAAATTAGGAGTTCTTTTTCTTCTTCTTCTTCTTCTTCTTCTTCTTCTTCAAATTTTCCGGCTTCTTTACATGCAAAATATAAACGAGTATA
>Ga0268283_1000338_pt1 | contig 35676 bp, 24 predicted proteins | sample saktaG_13_FD_190140 | JGI IMG/M metagenome (GOLD analysis project Ga0268283, IMG submission 190140) | Saline water microbial communities from Sakinaw Lake, British Columbia, Canada - sak_2013_06_06_36m | ecosystem: Environmental > Aquatic > Non-marine Saline and Alkaline > Saline ...
CTTTGCATATGATTACGTAATTTTTTTTTTGTAAAAATCCTATTTTCTATTAAAACTTAATAAAATCAATGACTTATTTATTCAACTGCGTAACTCCTAAATAGTTAAAAAAATGTTAGTTGAACCTCGTAGCCAACAGATTTCAGGGTCTGATCTGAAAACGGCTTGTAATTCTTAGGGAGCCAACTATAATAATTTTAAGTCTCCGGTGTACCCTAAAAAAACATCGGCTACGGGCGGTAGGCCCGGAAGTAATGCACGTGGAGGACGATATAGCTAAAATTAAGTAAAAGGGTTATAGCTGTATTTTTTCCTTGACCTCACCCCAACCCCTCTCCCTGCCAGGAGAGGGGAGACAAAAAACAAGTCTTTTCCTTATTCCCCCTCGCCCTTTAGGGAGAGGGGAATAGGGGGTGAGGTCGTCTTTTGAGAGTTTGTGGTGAGCTTATATTTTTACTATTTCACGTTGATTTAGCTATAACTACTAGGTGCCGGCAGTAAAGTTATTTCCAGAATGCTGGCCTCCAAACCGTGAACCGATTTTACGTGCGTAGAGAGAGAATCGCGGGTGATTCTCGATTGCACATTCGGATCGGACTCCAAGATGATGAATGATGTACCACTAGAGTTCCTCTTTGTAGCTCTCTGGTTTTGCGTCTTGATGGCTGCTTCTTGTTCGATAGCGGAAGCGGGTTTTATGGCACTGAACCGGCATCGACTGCGCCACTTACGTAGTCGTGGCAATTCGCGCGCCATGTTAGTTTCAAAATTGTTAGAACGGCCTGACCGTCTTATGGGCCTATTGTTATTTGGAAACACTTTTTTTAGAGTTTGTGCTGCAGGATTAGCCGCTCTGCTCGGATGGCGGATAGAAGGTGATCTTGGGATTGTGTTAGCAGCAGTTTTACTGTCTTTGGTAGTACTCGTAGTTGGTGACCTCGTACCCAAAGCAGTTGCTACCTTGCATCCAGAAGAGATTGGGTTGGCGGCAGCACCTATCCTACTGCCGTTAACCCATTTACTAAGGCCAGTGATTTGGGTACTCAGTTTTTGTACTCGTATCCTACTTAGGTTATTTCGGATTTTTCGGACTCGAGAAGAAACCCACGAAGGGTCGGGCAGGATCCTTAACGAAACAGCAGAGAGTGTTCCAAGACGTCCCCTAGGAGCCTTAGTGGGATTTCTTGAGCTTCAAAATCTCACTGTTGAAGATGTTATGGTTCCGCGAGCTGGTATTTTTGCCATAGACTTAGAAGATCCGTGGCCAAAAACCTTAACTCGCCTGACTCGCACCCAGTACACCTGTTTTCCAGTGTATCGAGAGAATCTTGACCGAGTAGAAGGAATTCTGCATGTGCGAGACCTCCTACCACAGGTCACTCGTCCAGGTTTTGACCCTAGAGGGTTGCGCGAGATACTTCGGGAAAGTTATTTCGTCCCAGCTGGCACTCCTTTGCACACGCAACTGTTACACTTCCAACAGCATGGCCAAGAACTTGGTTTGGTAGTCAATGAATATGGCGATATTCTAGGGCTCCTAACACTGCAAGATATCTTAGCAGAGGTAGTCGGAGAATTGACTTTAGAATCTGTAACCGGAATCCAAGATTTTTCCCTAGAACCGGATGGTGCTTATCTAGTTAATGGAGGGATCAGCCTTCGGGATCTAAATCGTCAAACGGGTTGGCAACTTCCGACCAACGGTCCAAAGACCCTGAGCGGCTTGATTTTAGAACACAGAGAAGACCTTCCAAAAGTAGGTGCTCGTTTTTCGGTCGCGGGATACCCGATGGAAATAATAGAAATTGGTGGTAATGTTGTAAAGACTGTTCGAATTCGTCCAGTACTGCGATGATCGGAAGTGCGTTTAGGAAATACCCAATGCCTGATCTACATTTTTTTTCTAAAGCATTTGTATTGGTTGTGGCGCAAGTAGTAGCCAATGCAAGCGATTTCTTTGACTTGGAAGAACCTACGAACCGAGCACCTCCCTTGGCAAGTTTTTTGAATATTTTGCCCACGGGTGTAGAACCTGGAATCGATTGGGGTTGGTGGGGTGTCGTTGCCAATGTCGAAGCAGGACATGTTTGGAGTGCCCACGAGTTCCTTCCTAGAATTGCGCAATTTGTGCACGACTCTAGGATGGTCGACTCAGATGGCAACCCTCTAACCCCTGAATACGATCGACATGCTACGGGGGTAGCAAGCTTTTTAGAAGGTCCTACTCCTATTGAATTGCACTCAGGTGCTTTGGCCACAAAATGGAGTGGAAAAGCCTACTCTGGCAATTTTTCCACTACTCCGCAGGCCATGGCCACCGTGTACGGAGCTTTTTTTGGTTTGGTCGACGTTATCAATAGCAGTTGGGGGGGGCATGACCCAACTGGAGATTCTTTTCCTGCACTGATCACAGACGGTTTAGCAAACCAATACCCTTCTACGACGTTTGTTGCTTCGGTAGGAAATAGTGGGCCTGAACCCAACACGGTAGGAGGTCCAGGATCTGGTTACAATAACATTGCAGTGGGTTCGCTCCAAAATACCCAAGGACACGATACAGTCGCGGGGTTTAGCAGCCGTGGGCCCCACGACTACTCAGATCCTAATGGAGTGGTATTGAAAGTTCGTGCTGAAGTGGATCTTGTGGCACCAGGCACCAATTTGACCATGGCGTACTATGGTGGCCAAAGCGGAGGTAATCATCCATCTCTGCTAGGAAGTACACCCGTTGCGGGAACGAGCCGTATTGCCAATAACGTAAAGGGGACTAGTTTTTCATCTCCCATGGTTGCCAACGTCGCGACCCAACTGCATCAAGCCGCAAAGAACATTCCAGGTTTGTTAGAAAACCGGAACGCCCGAGATGCTCGAGTGATTAAATCCGTTTTATTGAACAGTGCGGATAAGATTCCAGGATGGGACAATGGCCAGCGTGTCGACGCAACTGGAAGGATTGTTACCACCCAATCTTTGGACTGGGCTAGCGGGGCAGGAGCTCTAAACATAAGCAAGGTATATGACCAATACTTGATGGCAGGAACACGTGATGTTGCAGGCTTAAGTGGAGGATCGATCCAGCAAGTGGGTTGGGATTATGGTGAAGTCGGACTAGGTAACACCAATTTTTACCGAATGGATGAAATTTTACAGGCGAACACCCAACTTACGGTAACCCTTAATTGGTTCCGAGACCGCACGTTTGACACAAAAGACATGGTTTTTCAAGATCTTGGACACGCAAACTTAGATTTGTTTGTTCGAGATGTCATTTCTAATCGAGTAGTCGCAGAATCCAGTAGCATACACAATGTAGTAGAACACCTATTTTTTACCCTGCCAACAGCCTCTCTTTATCAAATCGAAGTGGCTTACAATCGCAATCTATTCGGTCCACTGAAAAAAGAGGAATACGGATTAGCTTGGTCTGCAAAGCCCGTACGTCAACAAAAAACGGAAGGATCTCCTAGATCTCGCGTAGAACCTCATCCTCGATCTATTGCTCCTGCGGAGCCTCATCCTCCTGTTCGTGCTCGGGTGGCCGCCCGATCTAAGGCAGCAGGGGTACATCCGCGTGGAGGGTGGTTAGTTGCGAAATAAACAATTTTCGAAGGAAATCATGAAAAACTGGACACAATTACTTTGGCTTTTCCTCATAGTAACGTCTGCTAAGGATTGCAATCCAGAAGAATTAAAAACACCGTCCCACGGAGTAACGACTATTCCCGCTGCTGCTGGGGTCACAGGCACAGCCCTCATGTTCACAAGGTTACCTTCTTCCGTGACAGCTGTGGCCATTGGCGGCGGGTTGGGTGCTCTCAGTCGATACGGCGTTTCCAAAGCTTTTGGTGTTTGGTTTGAAGGATCACCCTTCTACAGCACGATGACTGTCAATATATTGGGCTCGTTTGCCTTCGGGGTGGTTAGTGGTTGGGTAGGAGCTCGCGGAGGTATCCCACCGGTGTGGCTACAGTTTTTAACCACAGGCTTTTTAGGGGGATTTACTACTTTTTCCACATTTGCTAACGACAGCGTTCAAATCGCCCGAAAAGAAGGACGCCTTCTCTCCGGATTGTACGTAGGTGCTTCCGTCCTCATTTCAGTTGTCGGCGTCTTGGCAGGTGAAGTGGTCGGATCCGTCATGGCGAGTAAATTTTAGAACTTAGTGATCCGGTCACGGTGTGATTCAGTTCCGCACGTACTGTCTACCCAAACTTTTGGGAGCGTAGACTCTTTTCGGGGGGCAATCGCATGGTTGGTCGTAAGTCGTTGAAATCTAGTGGGGATAGGCACCTCTTCGTTTGGGTCTTCACTACGAGATAGCCGATTCAGGCAACCATGTCGTAAGCACATACCAACCACGAACAAGATAGCGACTAACAACACTACAAAGGTGAAGAGTAATAAAGTTTCTAGGCTACTCAAGTTTTGCATATCTGCAACACCTCTGTGAAGGTGCCAAATCATAGTACCTAGAGCGGTTTAGCTCAATATGCCCTGGAGGATACTTACCCTCCCCTGCAGTTGGGAGAGTTTAGTTGGAGACATGAAAAAAACTTTTTCACTGACCCCAGCTATATTACCACTCTAACCAAGGTCCTTCCCAGGTTCCAACGTTTACAATTTTTCCATCAAAACCAACTGTAGCAGATCGATGAGATCCATCCTTTAATTTTAATGAAAATACGTCGACTTTTAAAACTCCAGGTCCAATTAATTTATCGAAACTTGAAATCCACGTAACACCTTCAACCCCGGGATTCTTAACCAAAGAGAAGGTCTCCATTTCTTTGTCAGCTTTGAAAATCCCGGAATCCTTAAGAACAAAACGTTTTCCATTCCATTGCAGAATACGAAAACCACTTGGTGAAACATCTGAAACACGGTCAGGGATTAAAAGTTCAATATATCCGTCGTTGTCAATATCGCCAACAAGTTGAAGATCCTCTACTCCGAAGTCACCGATATAGCATGGGAACTCCTTTCCAGAATCTCGCCAAATCTCCTCGTTGTTCTTCTTGACGACTAACATGTATCTTAGACCACTTTTCAGTGGATCACTTTCGAATGGAACCAAATTGATCTGCTCAGGCTTCCCATCTTTATCAAGGTCGGCTTGTACTGAAAGATGGAGCCTAGGATTCACAACATTCGATTTCGCCTCTTTCTGTTGACTCACGGTAAGCCGATTTCTTGCTGCTTCTAGTTTAGCCGGCTCTGCCGTGGGGATTTTTTTCCAACAGTCGCGATAATATCCACGTTTATCAAGAGACAATTTTTTTTCGCTTGTATCAATAACTCCAACCGTTCCACGGCAAACCCACTCCCAAGGAGTGTCATTGTAAGCGTATGCGACCATGTGGTTATTAGGATGATTCGCACAAAAATGCCTGATACTTTTTGTTGGTGATGATGTTACATTTTTCCACTGCGTGCATGCCCTACCACTAGCACCCAGTTCGCAGCCATACACATTCCCATCCATACATCTCCATACAACCAGTATTCCCATTGGAACTCCCATTGTCTTTGAGATAACAGATGGTGGATTTTCTCCAACGTATCTCTTATCAACCAGCGAGGGGTCACTATCATTAGTATCTACATTCCTTACCGCCTTACAGAAATCAAACGGATCTTCATAGGTAATTAAATCTGCCATGGAAAGAGTTGGCGTAATAACTAACAAAAGAAGCATAGTAGTGATTAAAGTCTTCATGGTTGTTTTATTTCTCGTAATAGGTTGTTATCAAGCCTGGCTTTCGTTGCTGACGTACGGCGAGCATAAAAAGACATACAAAGATCTTCTTAGACCAAGATTTGCCCGGGCGAGATTCTCACCTAAATGATCAATTTTGCACCAGTTTCACCGTAATACAATTTTCACTTTATAGGAGAAATCTTATAAAAGCAAGCAAGACTATAGAAAAGCTCTTGTAAAATAGGTACAAAGAGAGTACAAAAGAAGACTCTCGTTAAAGAGTACGGAGGCGATGTGACGTGTTCAACAGATTTCCACGAGAAAGTGTTTGAAATTAAAGAAGGTAGGAGTTAGGCAGTTGAAAATACAAGTCATTGATTTTTATGCAGGTTTTCTTTTTCGTCAGAAACAATAAATCAAACAAAATCAAGAACTTGTAAATTCAACTGCCTGACTCCTATCACAGTAGGATTATTTATCGGCTCTGTAAATGCAAATGTATTTTCTGCTTGGGTTACCCAAGATTTATTGCCAAAATTGATTATCAATTGTGTTATTGTAATGGACAGTGCGGGTTTTCATAAGCGTTTAGATATAGGAGTTACGCAGTTGAATTTGTAAGTTGTTGATTTGGTTTGATTTATTGTTTTTGACGAAAAAGAAAATTTGCATAAAAATCAATGACTTGTATTTTCAACTGCGTAACTCCTAAGATATTCAAAAGGCTATAGCAGACGCGGGGCACATCCTAGGATTTTTGCCTCCCTGACTCGCCTGATTTGAATCCTATTGAACACAAGTGGGCACAAGCAAAAGCTATGCGCAGGCAAAAAATTTGTTCTATTGATTCCCTCTTTTCTAACTACGTTTATAATCATTTTATAGAGGTTTAGCTATAACTATATGTGGTAAGAATGCACATTTTTTCTAAAGATATTTTTTCTTTAGGGTTTCTTCTACTGTTCTTGATCGTTAGTATCGATTCCTCCTGGGAATGGCTCCGACTTCCACTTTCCTATTTGATAAGTACCCAACTTGGGAGAGAAGTAACTTTTTTAGGAGGGTTAGATCTTAGATTTCATGATTACTGGTATTTTCAGGTCACCGCCAATGAGGTGCGAGTAGCCAACATGCCTTGGGCCAAAAAATCGTTTTTTGTGCAGGCAAAAGAAATTAAAATCTCGTTAGATATACGTTCTGCATTGCGTGGTCATTGGGTGTTTTCTGAAATCTCTCTCGTTCAACCTATATTGCATTTAGAAAAATCTGACAAAGGAATAAAAAATTGGCAAATTGGGGGAAATAAAAGCTCTCCCCTTTCTATTTCCATTGGAAAACTTTTGATTCAAGAAGGTTTGGTCTCGTTTTGGGATCCAAACTTACAAGCAGATCTAATTTCTCACGTGGATTCCCCATCTGGTGGAGATACCATGGTTTTGCAAGGAGAAGGGCACTTACGTGGACAACACACTTCTTGGACTTTACACACCGGCTCCCCAATCGCTTTTTTAGAAAATAACGCACAGTTTGTAGAAGGAGCCCTCATTTGGGGTAAAAGTTACGTCCGCTGGGTAGGTACTCTCCAAAAACCCTTGACTCTGGAAGGTCTGGATTGGAACGTAGAATGGATCGGTCCAAATCCTGCGGATCTTACGCCATTGTTAGGGGTATCCATACCAGATTTGCCCAATTATTACCTGAAGGGACATCTTACCCGGTCGGACACTTTTTTGGGGTTAGATCATATTCGAGCAACTTTAGGAAAAAGTGATTTCTCGGGAAGTCTTCTTTTAGAGCAATCCAAAAAAATCTCTGGGCAATTAGATTTTAATCAACTCGATCTAAGTGATTTTGAAAGTAAGAAAGACGAAAAACCAGAACCTAAACACCCAATACACCCTATTGCCCCTGGATTAGAAATAGATCTTTATTTACATGCTCAGGAGATTACTATTACTCCAGTTTTGAATGCAGTAAAGACCCATCTTCACCTAAAAAATTCGAAATTTTATTGGAGTCCATTTGATTTTGAAGTGGGCGGGGGAAAAGCCCACCTAGATTTAACTTTTGATACTCAAAGAATGCCTCCAAATTTTGAAATGGAAGGTCATTTTCAAGGGGTTGACTTAAAAAAGGTACTTGCACTTCCAGAGGCGATTGGGCCAACCAATCGTCTAAGTGGAAAAGTACACCTCCAAGGACAAGGACAAGAAATTCAAGATTTTTTATCCAGTGCCGAGGGAGAAGCTTTTTTTCTAATTACGCATGGGCAATTAGATAGTTTGTTGTTAGCACTTACCCGATTAGACTTAGCTGAAACCTTACATTCTTTCTTGTTTCAGGATCAACAAGTCAGTTTGCGTTGTGCGGCAGCACGAGTGGAAGCCAAAGAAGGAATCTTGTCTATAAAACCTATGATTATGGACGCGACCACTACAAAGGTTACAGGTGAGGGAACCATTGATCTAGGCCGAAAGCAACTAGATTTGACCTTAGAGTCCCGACCCAAGAACCTTGGTTTGTTTACAGCACACACACCTATCCGAATAACGGGTACATTCTCCTCTCTAGAAGTCCGTCCAAAAGCGGGTGTTTTAGGAGGTAGGGTGGCCGCCGCGGCCACGCTCGGTGTTTTGATGGGGCCAGTAGGTGCTATCATGCCATTTATAGAACCTGGGATTGGGCAGGATAACGATTGTACCGACTTGATTTCGGAGCAATCATCCCAAAATTGATTCTCCAAAAGGCACCATTTAAGTTTAGAATAGTTTCTGTTTCAGTAAATCGTTACCAACAGTATGAGGTAAATTTTATGCGTAACTATGCGTATGCAGCAAATGCTGTTCCACGAGTTGAAGTCAACAAGTTGATTCGGAACACCTATCTGCTATTGTCCATGACGTTGTTATTTAGTGCCGCCACGGCAACGTTTGCAGTGTTCACTCGGGCACCTGTGCTGTCTTCTTGGCTGGTTCTTATTGTCAGCATGGGGTTGCTTTTCGTGACACATTCACTCCGCAACAGTTCTGCGGGGCTTGTGAGCGTTTTTGCGCTGACTGGTTTCTTGGGCTATACCCTTGGACCTATCATAGGGCTTTACCTGCGTTTGCCGAACGGAGGACAGATTGTCGCCACTGCCATGGGTGGCACCGGGGCGATTTTCCTCGGATTGTCCTTTTACGCATTGACCACCCGCAAAGACTTCAGCTTCATGGGTGGATTCTTAATGGTGGGAATCATTACTGCGATCTTGGGGTCTCTGGCAGCACTCTTTTTCCAGATTCCAGCTCTTTCGCTCGCAGTGTCTGGCATGATCGTCCTTCTGATGTCTGGGTACATCCTCTATGACACCAGCGCGATGATTCACGGTGGAATAGATAACTACATTGTTGCTACTATTAACCTATACCTGAACATCTACAACCTCTTCCTTAGCTTGTTGCAGATCTTGGGCATGGGATTCGGAAGCGACGACTAACCAACTAGGTAGAGTAATCTAAAAACTAACCCCGAGGTTTTCCAAAACTTCGGGGCGGTGTTTACCGCTGATCGAAGCGCCGTTCCCTGCGGTGTTGCCTCCTGCCGTGTGGTCGCGAGTCTCCTGATCCTCTAAAATCCCCATAATCCCCCCTTGGCTGAGATGACCTTCGTCGGCAATAAGGTCGGTTAGAGCGAGGAGTAGTGTCGTGGTTCCCCAGAAAGCGATTTTGTTGATACCCCGCGCCAGAACGACGTCGGCAATAAGGTCGCTTAGCACGAGAAGTAGTAGCGTAAAAATTACGACGGTCTTGGTATACCCCCATCTCCTTTCTCCTCGGAGGAAGACCGCATTTCACTTGCATCTCTGCCTCAGCAGCAGCAATCGCCGCACTGTCCCCCTTTAGGGATTCTGCCTCCAGTTTGTAATGACGCATGGCATCGTTACATTCCCACTTGGAAAACGTAGGGCCTTGCCTTCTATTTCGGTAAGCTACTTCTGTAGTGGGCAGCGGATGAGTTAAGTTGTATTCTCGCATTTCCTCTAAATTCTGTTGGGCTGCTAGACGCTGTTCCAAAGGTAAAGAATCGTATTTTTGTGTTTCTAATAACTGATGTGTTGGTGAAGGTGGAGAAGGAGAGTTGGTAAAAGTGATGTGCCCTTCAGGATCAGTCCAACGGTAAACTTCTTCTGCGCCACAGGAAATGGAGCCTAAAAATAAGTAAACCGTTAAGACTGTTAAGGAAGTCTGTTTCATTGATTTTCTCCCATTGGTGCCAACGCCAAGATAGCCTCAAGAGTGAAGATTTTTGTAAAGTCCAACAAAACGATCAATAACTGTTCCATTCGAGTGACCCCCAACACGTGTTCTGGGTGTAAGTACATGCCAAACGCAGGAGGAGGCTCTACCGCTGAATCAGGAATCTCGACCACGGCACGTACGGTCTCAACTACTACGCCAATCTCCATGTGCTCCGAGGTGCCTACTGTCAGTTCCGTAATGACTACACAAGCACGCCGTCCGAGTTGGACTGGTGGTCTTCCTAGACGTGCTGCCAAGTCGATCACGGGTACTACTCTACCTCTCAGATTGACCACCCCCATAAGACAAGGATGCGTCATGGGTATTTCAGTGACTCCACCGTATCTTAATATCTCTTTAATCGCCAAAATGCCTGTCGCAAAAATTTCTTGTCCAAGAGTAAACGTAAGGTACTGGCGCGTCTCTGGTGGCGCATGAAGACTTTCCGAAACCGTAGACAGCTGCGTCGTGGCCATGTTTAGAACTCTTGGAAGCCCCCTGAAGAGAGATGTCCGGCAATCTTAATTCCGGCTTTCGGTGTCATCCTCACGTGTTGAGGAGTAGTCCGAGTTGCCCGAGCCCTCTCTGGTGTAGCCTGATCCGTAATCTTGAATTGTGCCACTATCTCTTGTAGTTGTGTGACTTGCGCTCCCAATTCTTCTGCCGTGGCGGCCAACTCCTCGGCCGAACTAGCATTGGTTTGAGTTAATTGTGAGAGTTGTCCCATGGCCGTGTTGATTTGGGTAACTCCACTTGATTGTTCTTTAGAAGCAGCGGCAATCTCTTGCACTAAATCGGAGGTAGTAGTAATCGCAGGCACGATCTGATTAAGGAGGTTTCCAGCTTTTTCGGCGAGTGCCACACTCCCACTTGCCAATTCTCCAATCTCTTGGGCTGCAATTTGGCTCCGCTCGGCGAGCTTCCGTACTTCTGCAGCCACGACGGCAAAACCTCTGCCGTGTTCTCCTGCGCGAGCAGCTTCAATCGCAGCGTTCAAGGCCAACAAATTGGTTTGATAAGCAATGTCGTCCACAATACTAATCTTGCTTGCTATCTGTTTCATGGCGGAAACCGTAGCAGCAACCGCATTCCCTCCTTCTTTGGCCTCTCCTGCGGCTTGTGTAGCTCGCATATCAGTGATTTTTGCATTGTCGGCATTTTGTGAGATAGAGGCACTCATTTGTTCAATGGCAGCACTGGTTTCTTCAACACTAGCCGCTTGTTCACTCGTGGCTTGGCTCAACGATTGAGCAGTTGACTCTACTTGCGCTGCAGCATTAGCTAGCTCGGCACCCGTGTAATGTACTTGCCGAATGGCTTGAATAAATTGGCGTGCGATCACGAGGGCAAATAGGATTACTAATGTAGAAGTAGCTACCAAAATACCTAATAAAACCCAAGTGGAACTTCTTAAGATCTCGTTTGCCTCGGTTTCTTCTTTATCATCTAGTTTATGCGTAATCTCCATGACTCTTAAGACCGCGTCATAGTGTTTTTGGTAAACCGGCCCTAATATTTCTAAGACTGGTTCCGCAGTTTTTGGATCTTTAAGTGTTGCTGGAATAAATTGTTCAAAAACCACGCGATAAAACTCGCGAGCGGATAAATCCGCTGCTATCATCCGCTGATGTAACTCCGATTGATTTGTTACAAAAGCACTTTGCATCCAAATGCTGTGCTGCTTCTCGTACTCAGATTGAAGGGTTTTAAGTCGATCAATCAGTGCAGAACGTTCTGTTCCGGAAGCATCATGAATCCGCACGGTGGTTAGATAGAATTCTAAAATGTTTTGCGTAGGTGGCTGAAAATCTGCCAACAATTCATTCGCTGCAATAATCTCTCGATAAAGTACACCGTTGATCTTGAGTTGGTCTAATGTCTTGAAAGACCAGATGCCGTAAAAAGAAAAACCACTAGCAATCAAGGCAATCAATAGAGCAAAACGATAGGTTAATTTTAATTTACTCATAGGCACCTTGTAAGAAAATTCTTGACTTCGGTAGTAACATCGTATTTCGTAAGCAAATCAATTTGACGTGCGAGATTTAAGATTTTCGCTAAGACTTTTCGCGAGATGCACAAAATCTGATGGAATCATCAGTACTATGGTACTGTTATTCTCTGCCCCCACTTCTGCTACCATCTGCATTCGCCTTAATTCGATTGCTACGGGATTGTTTGCCATTTGTTGTGCTGCGTCCGCGAGCTTCTTAGAGGCTTCCAATTCTGCTTCGGCTTTAATGATGCGTGCGCGCTTTTCACGAATTGCCTGTGCCTGCATGGCCATTACTTCCTGCATCGCTTCAGGTAATTCTACGTCCTTCATTTCGAAGCGTTCTATTTCTACTCCCCATGAGTGCATCGAATGCATGATATTCTGACGCAACAATTCATTGATTTTATCTCGTTCTTGTAAAACTTCGTCGAGATCATGTTGCCCAATAGAGTTTCGCAAACTCGTCAACGCTAATTGATAAACGGCCGCAGGTGCATCCGCAACGGCAATTACAGATTTAGCCGCATCTGTGATCCGATACCAAAGCACCGCATTGAGTTTTACTGTGACACTATCGCGCGTAATGGTTTCCTGTTGTTCTGCGGATACGGTTTGGGTGCGGATGTCAATAATAACTCCGCGCTCAATGCCTAACGGAATGATCCAATACAACCCGGGCCCACGCAGACCAACATAGCGACCAAGACGAAATACAACGCTACGTTGATACTCTTGCGCAATGCGAAACCCTGTCAACAGGACAACAAAGATGACAAAACCAAAAAAGATGACAAAACTAACAATATCTACAGGATCTGTTAAGGCTAGCATTTGTAAACCAATGAGTAATAAGAAATAGAAAAAGGGAAAATACAGTACTTTCCGCATAGCATTACTTTAACGCTTACATGAAAGACTCCTAAAATTCTTCAAAGCCATCTGGAGGGGGTGATTTTCCGGCAGAAGATCTGGGCATGGCAGGCCTTGTCTTACCTTCCAAACGAGCAGAGGTTGGTTTTACTCCTCGTGTTTGCACTGGTTTACTGCTGCGTTTTACACGAGAATGAGTCTGTTCGGAAAATTCAAAGAATCCTACGAGCTCTTGTAATTGTGTGACCTGTGCTCCTAATTCTTCTGCGGTGGCAGCCAACTCTTCTGCGGAAGAGGCATTGGTTTGGGTTAACTGAGAAAGTTGACCCATGGCAGTGTTAATCTGGGTTACTCCTCCAGACTGTTCTTTAGAGGCTGCTGCAATCTCTTGCACTAAATCCGAAGTGGTGGTGATGGCAGGCACGATCTGTCCTAGTAAAGTACCAGCCTTTTCGGCGAGTGCTACGCTTCCACTTGCCAACTCCCCAATCTCTTGGGCGGCGATTTGGCTGCGTTCAGCAAGTTTCCGAACTTCAGCGGCTACCACGGCAAATCCTTTGCCATGTTCCCCAGCGCGAGCAGCTTCAATGGCGGCGTTTAAGGCTAAGAGGTTGGTTTGGTAGGCAATATCGTCAATAATCCCAATCTTGCTGGCAATTTGTTTCATGGCAGAGACCGTTGCAGTGACCGCCCCGCCTCCCTCTTTGGCCTCATTAGCAGCCTGCGTAGCACGCATATCCGTTACTTTGGCATTGTCGGCATTCTGAGAAATCGAAGCACTCATTTGCTCAATGGCTGCGCTGGTCTCCTCGACGCTAGCCGCTTGCTCGCTTGTGGCTTGGCTTAAGGATTGGGCAGTTGCTTCCACTTGCGAGGCTGCGTTTGCCAACTCACTACAAGTGTGGTTTACCTCTTCCATGGTACGCGAGAGCTGAGCAACAGAGTTGTTAACTGAGTCTCGCAGTTGTCCGAGCATTCCTTGGTACTCTGCTGCGATCTTCTGGTCTAATTTCCCTTTTTCGACGGCGTCCATAACTCGCATGACTTCAGTCACAGGCCCAATGACTGCGTCTAAAGTGGCATTTACTCCCTCGACGATTTTTCGATAGTCACCTTGTTGCTTAGTGCCATCTGCGCGAGTAGACAGTCGTCCCTCTTTGCCCGCCTGCGCCAGCATAGAAGCATCTTCAATCAACAGCCGAATGGCTGCCCCCGCAGCGTTGATACTTTCTCGAACTTTGTCAAACTCTCCTGGCCAAGTCTCTTGGACTGGATCAGGAACTTCTCCTTTGCCAAGACGTGTAATTAAAACGGTACTTTTTTGCAGGGCTCGGATAATGCTTAGGCTAATCCAGAAGGCTAGAAAAATAGTAATTGCGAATGCAATACTGGTAACTGACAATAAAAAAGTAATACCATGTTTCAAAACTATAATAGCGTTATCATCTGCGGAATCTACGAGGCTACTTTGGTAATCGGCTAATGCATGTACACTCTTGATATAAGCATCTTGTAATGGACGCATATCTGAAAATAGAAGTTGCGTGCTTTCTTCCCACTGGTTCCCTTTTGCTAGTGTAAGGAAGCGATCCTGTGCAACAATATAATTTTTTCGGCTTTCCTTCAAATTTCTAAGAAGTTCCTTGCCTTTTTCAGATTTAATAGTGTTTTCCAACACACCTAGTTTTTCGACAATCACTTTTCGCGTTTCAAAAATCTCTTCTACTTCTGGTTTGATCTTGTCCTGATCTTTGAGGATAACGACATTCCGCATTTTCCGCGCAATAACATTGATGCTATTGACAATTTGGTTGCTAGTAACGACTTTTGGGTATAAATCCTTTCCTACTACATTGATTACTTCTCCCAAATTATTTAAGTCGTTGATTGCAACACTTACTACTAGAACCAACATCGTTAAAATCAAACCAAAACCGCCCCAAAGTCTAACCCCAATCTTCATATGTTGAAACATAATGGGTTACCTCGCATCAAAATAGCAGGAAATATCAAACTGGATCTCGAATTCTAGCACGTGTAGCTAGAGTATTTCTAATTTCAAAATATCCTCTGCAGCCTTGGCGCGGGAGATACGAACTTTCAACCACTGGCCAGGCTGGAGGTAGTTTCCGCCGGGAAAGGGAGTCTCTAACATAAATTCTGGCAACACGATTTGAACCCTTTGGCCATGGACGTTGATCACCAGAGCCGACGTCTCTAACCCAGGCTGACATTCAAGGGCACGCAATGTCCAATAGCGACGTCGGGTTTGTTCTAACATTGGGATTTGGCTTAATGGTCGGTCAATGGATACTCGAATCTCTTCGAGTTGGTTTTCGTCGTATAGAGCAGGAGAACTGGTAAGTACCGCATTCAACTGGCGCTGGTTGACGAGATCTGTGTATCTACGAAGGGGAGAGGAGGCCATGGCGTAAGTTTCCAGACCTAAACCATGGTGCATGATGGGGACAATGCTCGTCTCTGCCCTAGAAAGACACATCCTTTGCCGATAATTGAGCCACAAATCCTCTGGTACTGGCACAGTTATTAGGCGTTCTCGAGGTGCAGGTTGTCCTCGATAAAGGCAAGGAATCCCAGAAGTTTTCAGGTGTTCTGCGGTGAAATGGTTGGTTTGAATCATCATTTCAGAGATCAAAATCTGAGCAGGGCTCTCTTGAGGTTGGCGATGAAATGTAACTTCACCCCCTTTGCCAATTTTGAGGCTCATTTCGGGAAAGGTGAGGAACAACGCGCCTTTGGCCAACCTTTTGGTTCTCCAGGATTCTGCAATTCGGAGCAGTGGAGACCAAGGGAAAACTTCTCCAGAGGATAGGGTATTGTCGACTTCTTGATAGGTAATCTTTTTGGTCACACGCAAAAGCGTGCGAGAAAAACGCCAAGAAGAAATTTCTCCAGAAAGATCTACTTTTAAGAAAAGGCTGATCCCGGGTCGTAGGGCTCCCTCTTTTAAGCTGGCAAGATGTTCAGAAATGGAAAATGGCAGCATCGGAATGCGAAGATCAGGAAGATAGATCGAAGCACCACGCAAACGAGCTTCGACGTCAAGGTTGGAGTCTGGGGGGAGGAAAGCCGAGACATCCGTGATGTGAATCCCAAGCTCAAACCCGTTTTGTTCTTCTATGAGGCTGATAGCATCGTCTACGTCTAGGGTAGAAGCACTATCTACGGTGTACATCGGGAGATTGGTTAAGTTTTCTCGATCTGACCAATTCCAAAACTCCTTTTGCATGAGGGCTTGAGTTTCGGCCTCCACTTCTGGTGGGAAAGTCCTGCGGACTTCAAGACGCAGGAGACTCCTGTTCTCGTCTGGAGACCATTCCCCGAGTTTGACTAAGAGTTCGAAAGCAACCCCTTCTTCATTGCCTAAGTTAGCAGCTCGGAGGATTTCAAAAAGTGAATCCTTTGTTTTGGCTTCTTCCCCATGAACGGCAACATCCTTGAGCATTTCAATAACTTCTGGACTTTCTGGCGGAGGTAAAGGCCGATCTCCTGCCCAAACGGACTGTAGCCATGCGGTGAGCCTGCGGATCCGGTGCTGTTTTTCCTCCTCGCGAGCACGTTGAGTTAAAATTGCAGTGATGGTGGCAGCATCTGTTGCTCGAAAACCTTGATCTCGTGCACGAAAATAGAGCCTTTCTCGGTAAAATGTACGTAGTAAGGCGGATACCTGCTCGTCTTCGGTTCCTCCAAGAGCTAAATCGGCTAACTCCAGTGCTGTAAATTCCCGATCCTCTTCTTGGACTACCTCCCAAAGACTGAGGGTATCTACTTCTGAAGATTGGCAACGCGCAGCATAAGTCTGTAATGATCGCACCAGTGCTTCACGAGCTTGCGTGGTATCCAATCTGCGAGTGTGAACGTGTAATATTTGTCTAGGGCCTGCGTTGACCTCTCGGCCAGAATCGGTGAGGATGCGCAATTTCCCTTTGCGTTCTTCGAGGCATACGGCGGAAGTGACCTGGTTATTCTCTAGTAAGTCGATAACCTGGCCTGGAGAAGGAAGATTGTTCAAAGGGTAAGCTCCAAAATTTTGAGATCTATTGTAAAGAATTACTGCCTACAAGGTAGGTTTGAAATACTGAAGACGTATTAGCATTGAGTAGAGTAAAATGGAGCGGATATGTAAGATCTTTCGACAAGAGCTATCCCTCTGTCAGAATCTTACCTGTGCCCGCGGAAGTTGGAGCGGATTTTGTCGTCCATTTCGGACGACTTTTTGAGAAAAGTGAAGAGAGGAGTGTACAGATGCACGCAGTAACCGTGGAGATGTTGGCCGCAATTTATTCCAGTACTGCTATTGGGGTTTGTATCGTTTTAGGAGCAGCAGGGATAGGATCAGCAATCGGGTGGGGCCTGATTTGTGCAAAGACTTTGGAAGGAATTGCACGTCAGCCGGAAATGCGTCCTGCTTTGATGGTTAACACCTTCATTTTTGCGGGATTGATGGAATCTTTCCCATTCATCATTTTGGCCTTTGGTATGTGGTTCTTGTTTGCTAACCCATTTGTTGGTGCCCTTCAATCAGCTGCAAGTGCTTTGGGGTAACTGCGGACGAGTTTGCTAAGAACGCAATTCCCTCCCCCGATTAAGGTCGGGGGGTTTCCTTGCGAGGAGTCTATGAAGAATATTGTTGTTGCGGGAGCGGGTTTTGCTGGCCTCACTGCTATCCGCGCACTACGTCGTGAGGGGTGTGACGCGCCTATTACCCTGATAGCGCCCCGGCCTGTGATGTTGTATTCCCCTGCTTTAATCTGGGTACCTGCTGGAACTCGAACGGAACGGGATATCACTCGTCCACTTCATGGATTCTTACGACGTTACGATGTGCACTTTGTGCAAGGTAATGTTACCGGCATTGACGCTGCTGCCAAGCGTCTACGTACCACTTCTGGGGTTCTTGAATATGACCGATTGGTAGCAGCTACCGGAGGTCAATACCTTAAACAACTGCCTGGTATCGAGCACACCTTTTTACCCTGTGAGGGATATACTCCCACCGCTGCGTTGACAGAACGCTTGAATACTTTAGAAGGTGGTACGCTCGCTTTTGGTTTTTCAGGGAACCCAAAAGATTCTTCTGGCATGAGAGGCGGGCCGCTATTCGAGTTTTTATTCGTAATCGACACGGTGTTGCGACGCCAAAAACGCCGAGACAAGTTTGAATTGGTTTTCTTTACCCCTGCCACTGAACCGGGCAGGCGACTAGGCCCAGAAGCGTTGGGTAAGTTGATGAGAGAAATGGAGCGTCGTGGCATTCGCCAGCACGTTGGCCACAAGCTTAAAGGGTTTACGGGAGAGCGAGTCCTGACGGAAGGAGGAGACATCAAGAGTGACTTGACTGTCTTTGTCCCTGGTATGACTGGTCCAGCTTGGGCACAAGACAGCGATTTGCCACTGTCGGAAGGTGGGTTCATTCGAGCAGATGATCAATGTCGTGTTCTGGGTTTTGAGGGTAATGTGTACGTCGCAGGGGATGCAGGAAATTTCCCAGGACCAGAATGGATGCCCAAACAAGGCCATCTAGCCGATATCGAAGCACGGACAGTGGCAAAAAACCTAGTGGGTGATTTACGTGGGGAAGAACGAAACTATACTTTCCGAAAAGAGCTTGTCTGCATTATAGATACCTTAGACAACGGAATCCTAGTTTTCCGTAATCCGAGTTTAGGGAAAGTATTTCGTTCTCGCCTGACACACTGGGCTAAGTGCATTTTTGAATCGTTTTACTTGTATCGTTATCGAATCACAGGCTAACCGCCGACGAAAAAAACCCCGCTAGAGAGCGGGGTCGCAGTCAACTCTTGCAGCTGACCACTCAGAGTGGCTAGGCAGCCTCGACGTTGCGGGCCTGGAGGCCTTTTGGTCCCTTTTCTACGTCGAACTTCACCGTTTGCCCTTCTGCGAGGGTCCGGAAACCAGAACCCTTGACAGCAGAAAAATGAACAAACACATCTGCTCCACCGTCATGAGGAGAGATAAAACCAAACCCTTTGGACTCATTAAACCACTTCACAGTACCGACTGGCATAACAACCTCAAGTTTTCAAAACATCAGAAAATTTCGCGACCCACCGTCTTTGGAGTCCGATCAGAGTGTGCATCGGTTCGCGATTTACGAGACACCACATCCCATCGGTACCTTCACCGACGGCATTTGGTGGTTGTCGTCCTCCACGCGCAGTCACTCGACATCCCTATCTCGTTCCACCGAATCACAAACTAACTACTGAAAAAACCTTCCTAGGAAATGGGGTCGCATTTAAATTTTGCAGCTGACCACTCAGAGTGGCTAGGCAGCTTCGACGTTGCGGGCCTGGAGACCTTTTGGTCCCTTTTCCACGTCGAACTTCACCGTTTGCCCTTCTGCGAGGGTACGGAAACCAGCACCCTTAATAGCGGAGAAATGAACAAACACATCCGCTCCACCATCATTAGGGGAGACAAAACCGAACCCTTTGGATTCGTTAAACCACTTTACAGTACCGACTGGCATAACAACCTCAAGTTTTCAAAACATCAGAAAATTCACTAATTTCTAGGCGTGGAAACCTCCAACCAAAGTCGGGGGAGGAAACGCCTATCCCTCTACGCCGGTAGCTAGCACCCACGAAACGCACTAGACAACTAGCCAAATTGTATTCCAGGTGTATGTGAATTGCAAGCATTTTTCAAAAAAACTTTAGGTAGAGAGTTTAGTAGAGAGTTTACTGGAAAGATTACAAAGTTTTACTCTGGTTTTCGGTATAGAGTTTTTAATGGAATACTCATGATCCGCTGTCCTTCTTTGTGGAGAGCGTTCACGACTTCAGATAACGCCTCATTCCAAGTATCGCCGCTCTGGAGATCTACTTTTCGCACGGAATGGGGCAGCAGCAAGTAAAGATCCAGTAAGGTGACTTCGTCGAGATCCCGTGCTAGAAGCCAAGCACCTTGGCTGGTTCTTTGTACCCATCGATTTACAGAAAATGTGCCTAAAAGATCTAAAAGCATGTCTTCTGATAAACCAGGCTCAAAAGCGAGCAATGTTCGTGTGGTTACTCCGCGTCCGGTACGTTGTGCTTCCCAAAGATGTCCAATCGTCCGAAATGCCCACAACAACTCTGCACTACTCTCTTCGCCAGTTCTCAACCATGAGGGGAACGCTGCTAGGGAGTGAGTGATCTCCGCCCCCAAAAGGGCAACTAACCATGAGGTGTAGATCCAAATCAAAAATACTGGCACTACTGCCAACGTACCAAACAAGGTTTCATAGGTGGGTACATTGGCGACGTATAGTGTGAAAACACGTTTCGCGCCCTCAAATAAAAGTGCTGCTACGATGGCACCACTTAAGGCATGCAAAGAAGATACCGACCGATTCGGAACCACTACGTACAATAAAAAAAGTGCTAGACAGGTCGCAGAAAAAGGGGTAATCGTCAACAATCGACCTTGTATTCCGAAAGAAGCTGCGAGCGTTTCCGTAGCCTGAGTAAAACCAGGTGCGGAAAGAAGTTGTGAAGTAAACAAAAGACTAGCACCGATGAGCATTGGCCCAAGTGTTAAAACAGCCCAATAAACTGTAAAGTTGGCTAATGCCCGGCGTTTGATCCTAACTCGCCAAATTCGATTAAAACTGGTGTCAATAGTCGACATCATGACTAAAGAGGTCACTACCAACGATAGAATCCCTAATGCGGTTAAGTGAGAAGCGTTGTTGGCAAACTGTTGAAGGTATTTTTGAACAGTAGCCCCAAAAGCTGGGACGAAATTCGAAAAGATAAAATCTTGTACTTTGGTTTGTGCTACCGCGAAAGCAGGAAAAGCTCCGGCAACGGACACTGCCACAGCCATGAGTGGTACGAGGGAAAGAAGCGTGGTATAGGAAAGTTCTGCGGCAACTTCTATGTTGCGATCTTCTAAAAATCTCTGAACTAAAAAATAGGGAAACTGACTAATTCGGCGAAGACGTGAAATCGGAAACACCTAATGCCCCCAAATCACTCTTGGTTTACTTTGGTTTTGTCAGTAGAAGCAATGACCCAAGCGATCATGCTTAAGATTGCAGCTACCACAAAGGTGGCCTCTGAACCGATCCAATCCCAAAAGTGTCCTGCGTAAAAACTACCAAAGGTTCCCCCTGCGCCATAACAAAAGCTACCGTACATTGCTTGGCCACGTACTCGATGTTCCCCTGTAAAATGAAAATGTACAAAGCGAATGGCTGTAGCGTGATAGGCTCCAAAGGTAACCGCATGCAATACTTGTGCAAATACGAGGACAGGCAATGTGTTTGGCCATCCTGCAATAAGTGCCCACCGCAGACTAGAGAAAAGTAAGGTTAAGCGAAGTAAAAAAGATACTTCGTAATAAGCAAGTCCTTTCGCAATAAAGATCCCTACTTCGGAAAGTACAGCTAGTGCCCACAAACTGCTAACAATAGTTCGGTTGTACCCATGTTCCAATAAATACAAAGAATAAAAACTGTAGTAAGGACCGTGGCTTGCCTGCATGAGAAACCCTGACAACAAAAATACTATGACCGTCGGACGAATCATGGTACTTAGAAAAGGGAGACGTACCACACTGGTAGACTTTGAATGTTTTTCAACAATGCCTAAACTACTTAGCCATAAACCCATTTGTAGAGATAATAAGATCCATGGAATAGTTTGTATACCAAAACGATCTAGGAAAGGGCCAAGAAATAATACTACTAAAATAAATCCTGCAGATCCCCAAACGCGAATCATTCCGTAACGATCTGTTCCGATTTGTTCAATGACAATGGTTTCTACTTGAGGGAGAGACGCATTAAAAAAGAAAGTAAAAATACTAATGATTAAAGATAGTTCCCAAAAATCCTTAGCCCAAAAAATACCTAAAAATGAGAAAATAGCAAATCCCGTGACCATTCTTACAATGGGCATCCGTGCACCGCGGCGATCTGCAAAATATCCCCAAACATTTGGGGAAATAATGCGCGTGATGCTTGACAGGGCAAGCAAATCCCCGATTTCTTCTGGCGTTAACCCTAAAGACCTCAAATACACTGACCAGTATGGGATCCAAGCACCGACAGCACCAAAATAGCACCAATAGAAAAAACCTAGAGAAAACACAACTCAGATGCCACCTTCTGACGGAAAAACAACAGGAGGAGCTATGCCTACTAGCAATTGGTCTCCCGCGGCAAAACGTCTCCTTCCATGCACACGGATCGCTGTTTCTTTCTCGTACCTAGTTTCCACTGTGGCAGTGTTGGAAAATGTATCAAATTTTCGAGCAAAATCCGCATTTGTTCCAATCTGACCCGGAGGTAGATGAAGAGCGTTCACGGGGGTGAGTGTGACTTCCATGTAGTTTTGTAGTCCACTCTCTTCTGGCAAATCCAAATACAAGAGATCTCCCTCTACTTTTAACACTGTACTCAAAAGTGGCCGTTTAGTAACCGTAGTTCCTATCCAAGATAGTAAATCTTCCAAGATAACGGTCATGCCTTCTTCGGGGCTAAAACTAAGTGTGATATGGTGTTGTTCTATCAATCCACCCATCAAACCTTCGTGTATAAAAGCCTCCATGTCTATATGGTTCGTAAGCAAGGGAGATTTCCAGAACATCCAACTTTTTTCTTCTGTTTGTGACAGATCCCACAAAATCACAGAAAAAACTAACTCTGCATTGCTAGCGGCGGCCAAACGACGTGCTGCCGTACCCTCTTGTATTGCTTGAAGAGGGGAAATCTCCCCAGGAGGGATTAACTGATATTGACCAGGATCCACCAATGCAACTTTTCCGCTCCCCTCAAGACGCGTGGCTAGTCTTTCTAACAGCACACTCGCCCATGAGGAAACAATAGGATCTGGATGTATCAAATGAAACTGTGAGAGCGCGATACGCGGTCGGATGATGTCTTCTCTCATTTTTCCGACATGAAGTCGAACAGTAGTAACACCATTTTCAGTCCACTGCCCAAGGATGGTGTAGCCTTGACTGATGGCTTGTGGCGCACGTGCCAAGGCGTCTTCAATCGCTTGGGTCCTGGACTGTTCCAGGTTATTACTTACAGGAGCGCGTCCTTCTACTTCGACCGCTAGGACATTCCCACTCAAAAAAACAACAAAGAAAAAGCGGGAAAATGGAGACATAAGCCGAAAAGGATACCTTTAGCACACCTAAAAAGTAGTGTAACATGACCAGCGTATCGGTGTGGCTTTTGGGAGGGTGGATGAGTCGTGTAGCTGCTATTCAAATGGCTTCTGGGCCAAACTTGAGTGCAAACTTGTTAGAAGCAGGCCGATTGATTGCTCAAGCAGCATCCCAAGGTGCAAAGTTACTGGTGCTGCCGGAAGATTTTGCAATTATGGGTTTGAACGATCAAGACAAAATAAAATCGCGTGAAATGGACGGAAAAGGGCCTATTCAAGATTTCCTAGCTCAACAGTCTGGACGGTATGGCGTCTGGATCGTAGGGGGCACTTTACCGCTGGCTGCGCAAGATCCCAACAAAGTTCGCGCGGCCTGTTTGGTGTACGACTCTACTGGACATCGAGTAGCACGCTACGACAAGATCCACTTATTTGATGTCTACCTCGAAGAAACTAAGGAAAAATACACAGAGTCCCTGACTATCGAACCTGGTTCTTCGCCATTGGTGGTAGAAACTCCCTTTGGGAGGATCGGCCTAGCGGTTTGTTACGACTTACGTTTTCCGGAGTTGTTTCGGAATTTGCTAGATCAAGGGGCAGAAATTATTACTTTGCCAGCAGCTTTCACGGCCATTACAGGCCGTGCCCACTGGGAATCCTTGGTGCGTGCTCGGGCAATCGAAAATCTTTGTTACGTAATCGCCGCAGCCCAAGGTGGTTATCACCTAAACGATAGAAACGGTCGTGAGACTCACGGAGATAGTATGATCGTCGATCCGTGGGGTGTGGTGCTAGATCGCCTTTCTCGCGGATCAGGAGTGGTTTCTGCATCTTTAGACCGCGGTCGGTTACAGTCTATTCGTCGAAACTTTCCAACCATTGCACACACTCGCTTTCACTGCACTTTGGGATAGAACACCAGAAATATATGGCTTTTTTTCGAGATTCACGAGTAATCCTCCTCCTTGGGGTACTTTTAGTCGCTCCAGCAATCATTGATTCTCAACCCACTACACTGGGTTGGGACGATGCTCACTATTTCCATCGTGTCATATGTGTCACTCGTGCTGTCAATGCCCTTGACCCCAGTGGTCTACACCAATGTTTACATTTAGCAGTCAAAGCTCCTTTAATGGGTTGGATGGGCTTGCCTTGGGGGCATGTTGTTACCACGTCGCAAGGTTTAGGATTGGCGTCGGTTAGTCTTGCCTTTTTTACGTTGTTTGCCTTCGGAGGTATCATTAACCTCTTACTCCGAAGAGGAGTACCCCAACTAGTGTTGCTCCTTGCCTGTGCCTCGGTAGGTGTGAATCAGTTGGCAGCCCGCGTTGCAGGTGCCTTTCTCGGAGACACACTCTCTGCCGTATTAATTACTCTCATTTTGCTTCTACCCCTTTTAGAACTAGAAGGAGAATCCTCTCTACCTCGGCCTTGGGTTCGCGGACTTGTTTGGGGAAGCCTCATGGCAGTGGCAGTCATGGCCAAGACCTCGGCTGGTTTCTTTGGCATTACCATGGCACCTTTTCTAATATTTCTTCGAGTACGTCGCTTTGGTTGGAATGACGCATTTCGCGCTACTCTGGCGATGTTGATGGCTGCTTCACCGATTATCTTCTACCATTTTTTCTATTGGGATGAGGTTATCGGCCACGTGTTACTTTCAACAGTAGGCCCTATTGCTAAATATACTTCCTATAATCTTGACGCTGCGGGATATCTCACGAAGTTATTTGGTATTTCAGGAATAATTTCATTACTTCTAGTATTACCCATTGTTTCTTTCATGTCATGGAGTTGGTCTTCTTTTCGGTCAAGATGGATCATGATATGGCCACTTTTAGTGCTACTTTCCTATTTGGTCATTATTGCTTTTAGTGCAAACCACGACATGCGTTATGGATTGCCTGTGGTCATCGGGCTCCCATTTTTATTAGCAGGATTCACCGCACAAAAAAAAATTAAGGATTTTTACCCTGGATCTATCCCTTTGCTGATTTCGGCTTGTTTGGTATTGTCTATCCCGATGGTGGTCCGTCCGGATCTACGTTTTGTCCGGGATGCCCAAACTGCCCTTTCTATTTTGCCCACGGATCGCTCTCTCAAGGTTCTCTTGGCAAGCGATGATAGTGTGATCAATATCGAAACCTTGAGACTTGCTCAGCAATTAGATTTTCCTCGATTCAAAAATTTTTCTATTGACACGGTAGTCTACGATGAAGCACTTGGACACTCTAAAGAAGAGATCTTGACTCGACTTTCTGAAGCAGATGTGGTCATCCTATTACGTTCAGTTCCGGTGCGAGAAGCTCCCGATTGGACTAACCAAATGGCAAAAGAGGTTCGAAAAAATCTGGTCTATTCTCGTTTAACTTTGTCACAGTACTTTGAAGTGTATTTGCTGTCCCATTGATGACGTAGATTGATGACGACCGTACTCCACGTCGTAGAATCTTTTAGCAGCGGTACCTTGCAAGCTGTTCGGATGCTTTGTTGGGCTATTGCTGAAAAAACGGTTTGCTATGTCCTGCATGGTGACCGTGGAGAGGGGTCTTGCGGAAAACCGGAGGGATTCCCCCAAGAAGTTTCCTTTATTCCATGGTCAGTGGGTCGGGAGATTTCACTACGCTTAGATTACCAAGCACTTGTAGCCTTAAAAACAACCGTTTCAAAAGTTCAACCTGACGTCATTCATGCCCATTCCAGTAAGGCAGGTGCGCTGGTTCGCATTGCATTCCCCTTTGGAAAGATTCCAATCCTATATTCCCCTCATGGTTACTCATTTTTGCGCCAGGACTTGAAAAGTTACATGCGAGGGTTTTACTGGTTCATCGAATGGATGCTCGGCTGGGTTCCACATACTACGGTCGCCTGTGGCTCCGCAGAACACAGCTATGCAAGCTCATTAAGTAGCCAAACTCTATGCCTCCATAACGTGATAGACCGATCAGTGATCGATGAGATCCTGAATGATCTCGAAGCTGAAAATCCAGATACTAAAGATCTTCTAGTTGGTACGGCGGGTGGTATACGTCCGCAAAAGAATTTTCCTTTGTTTTGCGAAGTAGCAAGAGCGTGCAATGGAAGTGGAATACGATTTCTCTGGATTGGCGGTGGAGAAGTACCCTCATCAGTGTCTGTGCCTGATAATCTTGAAATTACAGGATGGGTAGACCACTTTACTGCAATCTCTAGGCTTGCAGCTTGTAATGTTTATATGCAAACATCGCTTTGGGAAGGCTTGTCCATTGCAGTACTTGAGGGCATGGCACTTGGTTTACCAATTCTTGCCAACCCTGCTCCAGGAAACGTTGAATTAGTCTTTAACGATAAAAATGGGTATTTGTGTAGTTCTGTAAGTCAGTTTGTGGCGCGCTTACAATCTTTGAATCAAAATCGTGAAATATTAAAAAATTTAGGTATTGCTTCGCGATGCCTCGTTGAGCAAGAGTTTTCAATTCAGCATCTGGCACCCAAATGGCTCAATTTGTATCGAAAAATTCAGTATGAAAAGTGATACGGAACCACATTTAGTGGACGATACAAGCCCGGAAGCTGGTCTCGAGAGATACCAGCGCCAGTACTATGCCCTAGACGATCCCGAAATCTCCGATGCCGAATACGATCGGCTGGTGGATAGTCTTCCAACAAAAGCAGTAGGCGCACCTCCTGTAGAAGGCTTTGGTAAGGTGAAGCATGCCGTACCCATGTTATCCCTACAGAACGCCTTCGCTAAAGAGGACGTTCTGGCCTTCCATAAGCGTATTTGCCGTGAATTGAGCACAACCAGCGTTGAATACGCAGTGGAGCCAAAATATGATGGTGTAGCGGTAAGTCTGCTCTATCAGGGTGGAGAGTTAGTACGTGCCGCTACTCGAGGGGATGGGCTAACTGGCGAAGACGTTACGGAGAATATACGTACAATTCCTTCCGTTCCACAGCGTCTTTTGGGAGAAGAACACCCAGAGCTATTAGAAGCACGTGGTGAAGTGTACATGACCCGGGCAGGGTTCGATGATTTCAATTGCCGAGCCATTGCCAATGGGGATAAGCCTTTCGTGAATCCACGGAATGCAGCCGCGGGTAGCTTAAGGCAGACTGATCCTTTGGTCACCGCTAATCGGCCATTAGAGATGATTGGTTACGTGGTCGCCCAAGTCCAAGGTTCTTTCCCTGATAGCCATTCTGAGAGAATGAAGGCACTTGAAGCGTTGGGATTGTCGGCACCAAAGCAGACAGTAGTAAATCTCGAAGGAGTGTTTCAGTATTACCAAGAAATGCAAGATCACAGGTCTTTGCTCGGTTTTGATATCGACGGCATCGTAATTAAAGTAAACAGCATCACTTTCCAAGACCGAATCGGCAGTACGAGCCACGCACCACGCTGGGCACTCGCCTATAAATTTATTCCGCAGGAAGAGTGGACGACGGTAGAGGAAATCAACATCCAAGTAGGTCGCTTTGGATCACTCAATCCAGTAGCAAGGTTAAAGCCAGTGTTTGTAGCGGGAACAACGGTCTCTAATGTTTCTTTGTACAATGAAGATCGCCTAAAGGAAAAGGATGTTCGAGTGGGAGATACCGTGGTAGTAAGAAGGGCTGGCGAGGTGGTGCCGCAGATTACCGCAGTGGTGATGGCGCGCAGGCCTGAAGGATCTATTCCCTTTGATTTCCCAACCCATTGTCCGAGTTGTGGTGCAGAGGTGAGATTGGGTAAGTGTGCTGCTGGTCTTGTCTGTCCTGCACAACGTGTGGCCGCTATCAGTCACTTTGCTTCACGGGATGCCATGGATATTAAAGGCTTAGGAGAAGATATTGCCAAACAGCTAGTGCAGACAGGTCTAGTGCAGTCTCTCCCTGATCTCTATCAACTAACCCTAGAGCATGTGGCAGGCTTGGAAGGGATGGCGCAGAAGTCCGCACAAAAGCTCTTGGATGCCATTAGCCGAAGTAAGAGCGCGCCTTTGCGTAAGTTTTTGAACGCGATTGGTATCCCTAGAGTGGGAAAATCGGCCGCAAATGATCTAGCAAAACGCTTTGGAAGCCTAGAGGCCGTGATGTTAGCCACCAAAGAAGACCTGCAAAAGGTGGTTGGGAACGCGGTTTCTCACGAGGTGGTGGAGTTCTTCTCTCAAGAACGAAATAAAGAGATGGCGGTTCAGTTGTTAAGTTTGGGTGTGCGTAGTGTAGAAAATCAAGTGTTCGAGAACTCATCGCACTCTTTTTTGGAAAAAAAGGTGGTGATCACTGGAAAGTTTATTTCTATGACACGCGCAGAAGTTAAAGAAAAACTAACAGCGTTAGGTGCTAGAGTGGTAGACAATCTGTCTAAGAAGACGGATTATGTAGTGGTAGGTCAGAATCCAGGCGTGAAACTGGAAAAAGCAAAATTCCTTGGGATTTCAACAATTTCTATTGAAGAGATCTTTGTAACGAGTCCCGATTGAAGAAGATCGTTCCCCTATGAATACCTCATCACGGTTGTGCAATATTCTCCTTTTCTCTTTTTTTCTTCTGCTCAATGCCTGTGGAGGTGGGGGTGGTGGGGGATTTTCTAGCTCCGGTGGAGGCACTGGTGGCGGTGGGGGTGGGGGTACTGGCTCCACTGTAGTTATTACGCCACCCGCTCAAGTAACCACAAACGGTGGAATGGCAGTAGTCAGCCAAGGCAAGGCACTTCCATTGCAAGTAACGATTACAAACTCAAGCGGGAGTCCAGTCTCTGGTGCCTCCGTAACTTACACTACAAACCTCGGTTACCTTTCTAGTACTCCTCCCGCTGTGCTTTCTACGACAGGTTATTCCACTAAATCTAGTACTACGCAATCTATTACAGTTACCACGGATAGTGCTGGTGTTGCTACTGTTTACCTAACAGGAGACGGGACCACAGGGAGTGCCACAGTCACTGCATCTTCTGGCACTACAACAAAATCTTTTCAGGTTCACTTTAGCGGTGTTGGCTCTATTGCACCCGTAGTAACTCAAATCAGCGACGTTGTTGTAAGCACCGCGTCTGTTCCTTCGACAGTTCGGGTTGCCGTGCTCATTAAAGACGACGATGGTACTACTCCTATTCCCCTTATGGGAGCCAAAGTTGCCTTCACAGTTGAAAGCGGCGGTGGAAACCTAGTTGCAGTCTCACCGGATACTAATCCTTTAGAGGCCACAGCGGATATTAACGGACTTGCTGTAGTAGACCTCACTGCACCTTTGTTAGTTGGTACTCCTACTGTCGTCAAAGCATCCGTTAACAAAGTCAGCTCAGGTGTGAATTACGCGAAAACCACCGTCAATTTTATTCCGAGTGCTGCAGCGAGTCTCACTCTTAATCCATCTCCAAACACAGTAAATCCTCGTGAAAGCTCTAACATACAAGTAGTTGTACATGATGCCAACGGGAATCTAGTAGGCAATCAAACTGTAAATTTTGTTTTTTCCAACATCAGAAGTGGGAGCAATGGGGAAAATCCCTCTCTTTCGACCGCCAGCGTCACCAGTGATACCAATGGACAGGCAGAATTAGTCTACACCGCGGGGCCATTGGGAGGCGTTTCCGATACCATCAAAGCAACTATCCCAAATACTACTGTTGAGAACTCTATTTCCGTTAACGTTCGCCCAGCTACGAGTGTTGTAGGAAACATCAACCTTAAGATCATAGGGAGTAGCACTCTGGTAGCAGACGGACAAAGTACCAGCGTGATACAGGCATTGGTAACGGATAACAGTCTTACAAGTCACCCACTGTTAAAAGTTCCTGTAATTTTCTCGACGAGCGCAGGTACGTTTAGTGGGACTGCGTCTTTATCCGCAACAGCAGAAACAAACTCTTCCGGAATAGCTAGAGTCACGCTTCGGTCTGCAACGGTCACTGGTAGTGCAAATGTTAACGCTTCTGCTGTGGGTGTCTCTGCTGCTCCAGTGGTTGTCAATTTCGTTCCGGGTGTAGCAGCGAGTCTTACTCTCAATTCATCTCCAAATACAGTAAATCCACGTGAAAGTTCTAACATACAAGTAGTCGTGCAAGATAACAACGGGAATCGAGTAGGCAATCAAACTGTAAATTTTGTTTTTTCCAACATCAGAAGTGGAATCAATGGGGAAAACCCTTCTCTTTCGGTGTCCAGTGTTACCAGTGACTCCAACGGAAGAGCAGAGTTAACGTACACCGCAGGACCGTTGGGAGGTTTTTCCGACACCATTAGGGCGACCGTCCCGAATACCACCGTTAAGAACTCTATCTCTGTTAACGTTCGCACGGCTAGCAGTGTTGTAGGCAGCATCAACCTTACGATCATAGGAAGCAGTACTCTAATAGCAGACGGACATACCACTAGCGTGATACAAGCAGTGGTAATGGACAATAGCCCTGCAAGTCATCCACTGTTAAAAGTGCCTGTGACTTTTTCGGCGAGTGCGGGTACGTTTAGTGAAACCTCGTCCGTATCCGCAACAGTAGAAACAGATTCTTCTGGAATAGCTAGAGTCACGCTTCAGTCTGCAACGGTCACTGGTAGTGCCAACGTTAATGCTTCCGCTGGGAGTATTTCTGCTGCTCCAGCACGTGTTATTTTCAGTGCTGGACCTCCAAAATCTGTATCTTTAAAAGTTTCTGCTACTTCTCTTGCATCAAGTGAAACTGGCGATATTTCAGCTTTCGTTCTTGATCAACAAGGAAATCCGGTTCCTGACGAATCAGTCAGTTTTTCCGTTTTACCAAATAGTAGTGGTGCTTCCATAGCTCCGGCGACCGTCGTTACTGACGTCAACGGCGAATCTAAGACGGTGTACACAGCGGGTTCTGGTTCAGGCGTCGATACAATTATCGCTAAGTGTACCAATGGTACGTCTAATACAGTAGAAATAACGGTTTCTCCGAATCAACCCGCTAAAATCGGATTAGGAACTGATAAAAGCGCAGTACATTCCAACAATTCAGACTTCGCTACCCTAACTGCATCGGTCCTAGATGCAAACAACGCGGGAATTGAAAATGTCAACGTTTCTTTCAGCGTTGATACTGGTCAGTTGAGCGCAAATCATGCTACGACCGACGCGAGTGGGAATGCTACTGTTACTTTTTCTTCCGGTACGTTATCTCGCAACAATGGCGTAGCTACCGTTACTGCAAAAGTCGGAAAATTATCCAAAAGAATTCCAATTCAGATTATTGGGAGTCAGTTGTTTTTAGACGCAGGAGGAAAAACTTCTATCCCAGTAATCAATCACTCTACACCAGTAGATTTAGCGGATACTTCGAAATTAATCATTACCGCTCAGGATGCAGGAGGAGTAGCAGTCAACGCTGTGCTAATTTGTTTGCAAGCCAATCCTGATAATCTTCTAAATTCTGGTTCTGTAGAGTTTATCGATGCATCTAAAAATTTTTTAACGCAGATTTGCTCTACTGGGGCAGGTATCGAAATCGGTAGCACCGGTGTGGATGGTCGACTCACGGTTTACATTCGAGGCCAAAAGGAGGGAGATACTATTCTCCGTGCTAGTGGTTTGGGTACCACTATGGATCAACAATACGTAGTTACCCCTACTGCATTTCGTGTCATTTCTCCGAAAAAAACTTCTCCTCCACCTATTTTATACATCGGAGGAACGAGTACTACTGGATGCGGAATTACACCCAAGGACGAAATTCTACAAAATCAGGAAAAGATTCGAGAGATTTGGATAGAAGCTCCATTAGACACGAACAAGGTCTTGTTTGCTACTTCAATCGGGAAGTGGACTTGGAAGGACAATACCGGAGCTGTTCAACACAGTGCTTCGGTCAATGCAGAAGTAGACACAGTTATATCTACGACAAGCACTACGAAGACTTTTTGTGCGGTGTTGACTTCAGAAGCTTCGGCAGGCACTGCAGACATAACCGCTCGCGATTTTTCGAATCCAATGTATTCAGATTCTTTACAGGTTGCGGTTTTCGCTTCTGTTTCAGATGCTAAATTTATTACGCTCCAAGTTAGTCCTTCTACAGTACCTGTCAGTGCTGCTGGTTTAATCAATCAGGCTGTCTTAAAAGCGACAGTTCAGGATAAGCAACATCAACCTGTTGGAAGTGCAGTAGTCTCATTTTCTTTGCAGAACACAACAGGCGGTGGAGAAAGTATTTCCCCAGTGCTGGCCACTACGGATGCGTCTGGAGTAGCTACCACTACCTTCAGTTCTGGTTCAAAACCATCTACAGGACAAGGAGTTACCGTCTCTGCTTCTGTAATTAACGCTACTTCGACAATTAGTCCTGCCACTACTCAGATCTTAATCACACAAGCTGCAGGATCTGTTGTCATCGGTCGATCTACAGAATCACAAGACAGTCCAGACCATACCGCTTATATTTTACCCATGTCGGTGTTGGTTTCAGACGTAGCAGGCAATGCAGTCTCTGGAGCCAAAGTTAATCTCAGTGCTTGGCCAGCACTTTATTTTACTGGAATTCGGTCTGCGATTGGAGAAGCTACATATATCGGTGTATTCCCAAATGAAGATGTTAATGAAAATTTAATTCTGGACGTCGGAGAAGACAAGAACGGAGACGAACAGCTCACACCTCCTAACACTTCATCAGGTGCTTTACCCGCGACCGTTACCACAGATCCTACTGGTAGGGCATCTTTTGAGCTTACTTACCTAAAACAGTACGCTGATTGGATTCAAGCTCGAATTCGTGCCAGAGTTTCTGTTCAAGGAACCGAATCACAATCTCAACTGCTTTTTGTTTTGCCACACACACAAGAAGATATAGACAATAAAGTATTGCCTCCTTCTCCTTTTAACTGTTCTACCCAAGTTTCCTTGAGTCCCTCTTCTGTTTCGCTCGCAGCTGAAATTTCTACACCAGTAGTGGTGTCGATCATTGGTCCCAGTTTAATAGGAAAGTATGTAACAGCTACTGTGACTAATGTCACAAGTAGCCACGGGAAATTAAAAGTTACTGCCACGGACAGCACGACAGGAGTGGCTACTGATTCTTCTGGAAACTTCACTTCGACAGTGAAGGTAGAGAGTGGTGATGCTGGGGACGAAGCACTTGTTACCTACAACATAGGTACGTCGGCCACACAGCCAGGATGTGCAACTGCTCAACTTTCAGTAAAGATCCCGGTCACTCCAAAATATTTGGCTCTGGCCACAAGTCAGATCTCTGTGAAATCGGATAATTCTGATACCGCAACTATCACTGCTTCTGTATTGGATGCCGCGCACGTAGGTTTACCAGGTATAGAAGTTGGATTCGCAGTAAACGGTGGGCAACTCAGTGCTGCTTCTGCTCTGACAGATCAAAATGGTACTGCTTCTATTACTTTTTCTTCTGGAACCGCAGACCGCACCAATCGAACTGTGGTTATTCAAGCACGCGTAGCTGTGCCAGGAAATCCAACTCATCCATTGAAGAGTGAAATTCCTGTTCAAATCGTAGGAAGTACCATAGATCTCATTTCAACAAAATCTTCGGTTCCTGAGCAAGGCAGTGAGTTCATTTTAGTAGACATTCTGGTGCAGGATGCAGGTGCACACCCTATTTTTGGTGTGCCAGTCTGCGTTAGGCAAGCACCTGCTTCTACAACCAGTCCTGGTGAATTGCTTCTAAAAGACGCCAACGGTACTAGTGTACTTCCTGCTTGCTCTGGTAGTGGACAAACAGGTATCCCGAGTGGACTTCTTTCTAGTGCGCAGGGAGTGGGTAGTACGGATGTCAATGGAAAGGTTCAACTTCGTGTGTATGGGAAAACAGCGGGAGATGTCGCACTTACTGGTTACAGTCAGGGTGTTCAGGATGTGACCACGTTTTCAGTTAGTGCAGTGCTCAATTTGTTGAAAATTGAGCAACCAGCGCAAATGGCTCTCGCCCACACAAAAGGTAGTGGTGAACCTCCCGAGTATCATGAATTCTTAGTACATGCGCCAAATACAACTCAAGTAACTTTTGCAAGTTCTTTAGGTACTTGGACTGGCGGTATTTGGGATACTGTTAATAAAACTTGTATTAATCTTTCTGGTACTTCTGGTTCAGTAATTGATGTACAGGTAAGTGCTGAAGAGGCTTGCGCTAGACTCGAGTCTACGGTCCCTGGTAGTGCTTCTGTGTTGGTACGAGACGCTGCCAACCCTTTACGTTCAGACAGCAGAATTGTGTCGTTTTCGGCATCCATTAGTAAAGCTGGAAAACTGCTTTTCGAGTCTTCCACACACGTAGTACCAGTTACCATTGGTACCACTCAACACCATGCAGAACTTACTGCTCGCCTCCTGACTAAGAATGGCGCACCCATCGCTGGTGCTAACATTGCCTTCACACTATTGGATTCCACTGGTGGGGGTGAATTTATTTCACCACCGATCGCCACCACAGATGCAATAGGGGAAGCGCACGCAGAATTTACTTCAGGTGTACAAGCCTCCAGTGCCAGTGGTTTGAGGATCCGTGCAGAGGTCATTGTTCCGATCAGAACTCCTCCGGTTGTACTTCCTTCAGGCGCAGGTCCTAAAGAAGTTACGATCGTTATTTCCAACCAAGCAGGCTCGATCATTCTCGGACAAGCTACTCAAGTCACGAGTGAGAACACATATTACAAATTGCCAATGTCGGTCTTGGTAGCAGATGTTGCTGGAAACCCTGTTCCGAATACTACGATCACTCTAAGTGTTTGGCCAGTCCGATACTCCAGTGGCATTCGGGACACCATTTCGTTGGAATATCCCGTTATTGCAAACGGGGAAGCGGTTATCACGGATACCCTGCCGAATGAAGACGCAAACTTTAACATAGTGTTAGATACTGGAGAAGATAAGAACGCAGATGGTCATTTAACTCCGCCTAATTCCGCAGCGGGCACCGTGCCAGCGTCAGCTACCACTGATGTCAATGGGGTTGCCAATTTTGAGTTGACCTATCTTAAAGAAGATGCAGAGTGGATCGTAGATCGGATCCGTGCAAGTACTTCTGTTCAGGGTAGCGAGGTTAGTGCAGATTATGAACTTCGATTGCCAGCTGCTTCTTCTGACATTCTCACTGGAGTCCTCCCAGATTCTCCGTTTAATGCAGATACAAAATGTCCTTTCACTGCAGTCGCTACCGAATCAACGTTATTTATTCCGGCAGGTGGCTCCAAAGAAGTAGACATAATACTCAGTAAGAAAAGCACCAACATTGGGATAGATTTAAATGGTCGACCGGTCACTGCTTTGGTAGACAATGCCCAAGCTGTAGGTGATCTAAATGCCACTGCTACCAGCGGCGTAACAGCTATTAAGAACAATGTGGACGGCACGTATACCTCAACAGTCGCCATATCCGCCATAGATGCACAACCAGGGGATGCTGCTACTGTTTATTTTTACGCCAGTTGTGCTCTTGTTAAGGTACGTGCGGTGGTCAGTGGCGCCGGGACAGAACCGAAGACGCTAGTGCTCTCTGCAGCACCGACTACTGTTTCCCCTGGGGGACGAGTAACCGTTACCGCCAAGGTAGTCGACAAAGATCAAAATCCAGTAGCAAATTGGCCAATTAGTTTTGTTTCAAGTGGTGACAGCGGCGGTTCCTTTAGCACAGCACTAGACGTTCCTACGGATAATAAAGGTATCGCATCCAATATTTATAACGTTGGAAGTCGCCCTGGAAAAGATACTCTCATAGCAGCAGCAGCAGGAGTGGCGGGTGTTTCTGAA
>Ga0268283_1000339_pt1 | contig 35671 bp, 32 predicted proteins | sample saktaG_13_FD_190140 | JGI IMG/M metagenome (GOLD analysis project Ga0268283, IMG submission 190140) | Saline water microbial communities from Sakinaw Lake, British Columbia, Canada - sak_2013_06_06_36m | ecosystem: Environmental > Aquatic > Non-marine Saline and Alkaline > Saline ...
ACCCACAATTTGCCTTGCGGTTTTTTCTCCATAACGGCCTTCTGGGGTTTTCTCTTCTGGGAGCCGTGGTGCTCTGCATCACCGGTTGCGAAGCCCTTTATGCCGACATGGGACATTTCGGGATCAAATCCATCCGTCTTTCCTGGTATCTGGTAGCTCTGCCGGCGCTTCTTTGTAACTACTTCGGTCAGGGCGCCTTGATTTTAAACAATCCCAAGACAGCCATCGACCCATTTTACAATCTTGTTCCCGGCAATCTTCTCTATCCCATGGTCGCTCTGGCCACGACGGCCACCATCATCGCCTCTCAGGCGATTATTTCCGGTGTCTTTTCCCTGACCCGGCAGGCCATCCAGTTGGGATTTCTCCCCCGTCTGCGAATTCAGCATACATCCGCGATGATGAAAGGACAGGTGTATATCCCGGATGTAAACCTTTTTATGATGCTGGCGGCCATCCTGCTCGCCCTCTACTTCAAGGCATCTGAAAATCTGGCAAATGCTTACGGCATCGCGGTCACGGCGGATATGTTTATTACCACGGTGGTCTTTTTTTTCGTTATCCGCAAGATTTGGGGCTGGAGTCTGGCAAAGGCTTTACCTCTGTGTCTTCTGTTTTGGAGCATTGATTTGATCTATTTCAGTGCCTGTATCGGCAAATTCGCCAGTGGCGGGTGGTTCCCTTTAAGCATCGCCCTATTTATCATGATCATCATGGTCACCTGGTGGGACGGCTGGAAGGCGCTGGCAATAAAAGTCCTGGCAATGACCGTTCCCATTGAGAAATTCATGGAAAGGATCAGAACCGAAAAGCCCATGCGTTTACCCGGAACAGGGGTATTTCTTTCCACCTTTCACAAAGAAATCCCACCCATGCTGTTGAGCTACCTCACCCAGACCCGGGCATTGCCTGAAAAACTGATGATTCTCTCCATCCTGACCTCTGATGTTCCTGAAGTCCCGGAATCGGAGCGCATTGAGGCCAAGGACCTGGGACACGGGGTGTATCAGATTATCGGCCATACCGGTTTCATGGAAGCCCCCGACGTGATGCAAATATTAACTCAATGCCTTAGAAAAGGTGTGGATATTGAACTGGATAAAATCACCTATTACATAGGCCGCATAACTCTGGTGCCATCCTCCAAGAAAAGCCTGCATCGATGGCGCAGGTTTTTATTTACTTTCATGCTTCGCAATGCTGTCAGCCGGTCCACCTCTTTAAGCATCCCTCCAGCCAAAGTCCTGGAAATAGGGACCCAGATGGAATTCTAAATTAACGATTTTTCAGAAAATGGTACTATTGGGCTACGCATAGCCGATGTGGAATAATCAGATAATAGCATGTATCATGGAGGTGTCATGACAATAACGATACGAGGATGGTTCTTGTATTGTTTTATCCAGTGGGCATTTTCAGCTTATGCAGTTGCCGGTCCCTTACCGGAAACCGGTCAAAATCGGTGTAATGACAATTCTTATGAAATCACCGGCATATCCCCGGATCTGCTTTTCTTTGGCCAAAACGCCGACTATGCCGCACCCTCCTACACCAAGCTGAGCAGCACCGGCAATCCCCTGCCGGATTCCGCCGCATCATGGATCATGGTAAAAGACAACGTCACCGGCCTGATCTGGGAAGTAAAGAGAAACATGGACGGGATCAGCAACTATGATGATCCCAATGATGCAGACAATACTTACACCTGGTATGACAGCAATCCGAACACCAACGGCGGTTACGCCGGCACCCCTGGCCAAGGCACCAATACCGAAGCTTTCATCAGCGCAATGAATCACGCGCGTTTTGGAGGGTATTCGGACTGGCGCCTTCCCACCATCAAGGAACTATCTTATCTGGCGGATACGGACAGAACGAATCCATCCATCAACACGAATTACTTCCCCCACACCGTCTCATCCTGGTACTGGTCGTCTTCCACCAGCGCCAATTATCCGTATCACGCATGGGGCGTCGGTTTTCGCCACGGCTACGACAGCTACAACCACAAGTACTTCCATGGATATGTTCGCGCGGTAAGAGGGGGGCGAAGCGTAACAGCCACGTTCTTAAGAGGGAACATCAACAACCTTCCTGCATTTCAGCAGCGGTTATTAACGGACTGGAAGGCGCCATGAGATAGACTTCCTGAACCGGATGCTTTCCGTGAATCCCTGAATAAAAGGCTCTGATCCGCTGCATGTCCGCATGGATATCGCCGGTGGGAAGAAATACAGGGCCGATACCGCCGACCTTTGTCCGATAGTTCAGAAATCCGAGCACCACCGGAACATTTGCGCCCAGGGCAATATAATAAAAACCCGTTTTCCATTTCATGACATGGCTGCGCGTTCCCGCGGGCGGAATGGTCAAAACCAGATTCTCATCAGATGAAAATTGTTGAATCATCTGACCAACCATATTATTGGATTTGGATCGATCAACGGGAATTCCGCCCAGCCATTTGAACATCCCTCGAAACGGCCAGCGAAACAAAGTATCTTTTCCCATCCAGTATATTTTACCTTTCAGCGCAAAGGTCAGACACAATGTAATGGGAAAATCCCAATTGGACGTGTGGGGAGCTGCAATCAGGACGTATTTCGCAATATCCGGAAACCGGCCTTCAATACGCCACCCTCTCATTTTAAAGACAAACAGGGAAATCCAGCGCATCAGCGTCCGGATGACCGGCGTATCGAATATGGTATAATGCATGGCTAAAGAGTGCTCCTCGTGTAATGGTTTTTATGCCGGCAGCAGTCAACGGGTTGATTTTCAGGATTGTGTTGCGATCGGCTGTTTAACAGTTTTACCATTTTGAAATAAAGCACTGGAAAAGCAAAGCAGTTAATCCGGCATTACATTTGTTTTACAAAGGAAAAACCAAAATGGGGATGGGAAAGTACCGGCGTTCCGCCTGTCCAAGATCAAGGCGAGCAAGTTCTGAGGAGAGAGGCGTACGACCAGTACGCCGCAATGACGAAGGATGAAGCTCAACGCAGATATTGGATTTTCTACGAAGGCATCAAGTGTGGTTTTAAATACTGCCCGGTGTAAGAACCAGGAATCTGAATCAGCGCTTCCGGCGTTCCGCAGCCGACCACCTCCCCGCCCCCGTCTCCGCCTTCAGGACCCAGGTCGATCAGGTAATCCGCGGATTTGATCACATCCAACTGATGTTCGATGACCAGCACGGTGTTTCCGGCATCCACCAGCCGGTTCAGAATATTCAGAAGGTTCTGGATATCCGCGACATGAAGGCCCGTGGTGGGTTCATCCAGAATATACAGGGTTTTTCCGGTCCCTCTTTTGGAAAGCTCGCTGCTCAGTTTTACCCGCTGGGCTTCGCCGCCGGACAAGGTGGTTGCGGCCTGTCCCAGGCGAATGTAGTCGAGCCCGACATCCGAGAGGGTCTGAAGCCGGGAGTGAACGGCCGGAATCTTTTCAAAAAACCCCAGCGACTGATGGACAGTCATATCCAGAACGTCGGCGATGTGTTTTCCCCGGTAGCGGATCTCCAGGGTCTCCCGGTTATAGCGCTTTCCCCGGCACACATCACAGGTAACATAGACATCCGGCAGAAAATGCATTTCGATCTTGACGACCCCATCCCCGCAGCAGGCCTCGCACCGTCCGCCCTTGACATTGAAACTAAAGCGGCCGGCTTTAAATCCCCTGAGCCGGGCATCCTGAGTTCTCGAAAACAGATCGCGGATGTGCGTGAATATGCCGGTATAGGTGGCGGGATTGGATCTGGGCGTTCGGCCGATGGGCGATTGATCGATATTGACCACCTTGTCGATCGCCTCCAGCCCCTCCAGGCGGCTGTAGGGACCGGCGGATATTCGGGTATGATAAAGTCGCTGAACCAGCACACTGTAAAGGGTTTCCAGTACCAGCGTGGATTTTCCGGATCCCGACACCCCGGTGACGCAGACCAGGCATCCCAGTGGTATATCGGCACGAATGTGTTTGAGATTATTCCCGGAGGCGCCATCAATCACAATCCGGCTACCGTTTCCGGGTCGGCGCTTTAAAGGAACCTCGATTCTCTTTTTACCCGAAAGATATTGTCCGGTCAGAGATTGGCTGTCCTGAACCAGGTTTTGCGGCGTTCCCGAAAACATGACTTCTCCGCCCAGAATACCGGCTCCCGGCCCCATATCCACGACGTAATCGGCTGCCCGAATGGTTTCTTCGTCATGCTCCACAACCAGGACGGTGTTACCCAGATCCCGCATCTGCTTCAGGGCGGACAGCAGTCGCTGATTGTCCCGCTGGTGAAGTCCGACACTGGGTTCATCCAGAACATAGAGAACACCGGTCAGTTTGGAGCCGATCTGAGTGGCCAGACGAATGCGCTGACTTTCCCCGCCGGAAAGGGTGTTGGCGGATCGGTCCAGGGTCAGATACGAAAGCCCGACATGATTCAAAAACCCCAGGCGCTCGACCACTTCCTTGAGGATGCGCTCGGAAATCACCTGCCGACGTCCCGAAAGCGCCAGTTCCTTGAAATATCCCAGCGCACTGCCAACCGAAAGCGCCGCCAGTTCGCTCAGGTTATGCCCCTGAATTCGAACCGAACGGGCTGCCGCATTCAGTCTGGCCCCCTGGCATTCCGAGCAGGGCCGATAACTCATGTACTGCCGGATTTCCTCCCTTGCGCCCGTGGAATCCGTCTCCTTGTAACGGCGCTCCAGTTTAGGGATGATGCCTTCAAATGGCCTGGCATAAAATATGCGTCGCTCGTTGCGTTCGATATGGAACTGAATGGGAATGTCTTTTGACCCATGGAGCAGGGCGTGCCTGAACTGCTCCGGAAGCAGCTTGTAAGGGGTATAGATGTCCGTCCCATAAGCGGCTGTCAGGGCATCCAGAAATTCGATGAAATGAAGGGAATCGCGTTTTGCCCAGAGCGTTACCGCGCCTTCCCTCAGGGACAGTTCCGGATTGGGGATGATGAGATCGGGATCCACGGCAGTTGTCGAACCCAGCCCGTCGCACCGGGGACAGGCGCCATGAGGCGAATTAAAGGAAAAGCTGGCAGGTGAAAACGGCGGATAACTGACTCCGCAGGCGACACAGGCAGCTTTTTCGCTGAACAGAACGGGCTCCTGGCCCGCGATATCAATCATGGCCTGGCCGCCGGACTGGGACAGAGCCAGCTCCAGAGAGTCGGCCAGGCGGTTTTGGAGCCCCTGCTTGATGATCAGACGATCCACTACCACATCAATCGTGTGCCTGGTCTTTTTATTCAGGGTTCCAATCTCTTCGATATCCCGCAACGCGCCGTCCACGCGGACCTTTGAAAACCCCTGGCGAACGAGCTGTTTAAAAAGTTTTTCATGACCGCCGGCCTCACCCGCCACCAGAGGCGACAGGAGAACGATTCGCGTGCCCGAATCAAGGGACATCACCTGGTCCACCATCTGATCCAGGCTCTGGCTGACAATCGGTTTTCCGCATCGATGGCAGTGAGGGGTTCCGACTCTGGCAAATAGCAGCCTCAAGTAATCATAGATTTCCGTTACCGTTCCAACGGTTGACCGGGGATTATGGCTTGCGGTTTTTTGTTCGATGGCAATGGCCGGGGAAAGTCCTTCGATAAAATCCACATCCGGCTTTTCCATGCGCTCCAGAAACTGGCGCGCATAAGTGGACAGGGATTCCACATACCGGCGCTGGCCTTCGGCGTACAAGGTATCAAAGGCCAGAGAGGATTTTCCGGACCCCGACAGGCCGGTGATCACAACCAGCCGGTTTCTGGGAATATCCACATCGATATTCTTCAAGTTGTGCTGCCTGGCGCCGCGCACAGCAATGCAATCCGATGTCATAAGGAACATGCCATTATTATAACCCATTGACATAGCATTTAAAAGTTACCCTTTCATATAAACACAAGGCCCCGGAGGGGTATCCCATCGGGGCCTTGGATAAAAGAGGGTAGATATGACAGGACTACCCTCTGCCAATCACCTCGAGGGCTTTTTTAAGGGCATCGTCCAGCTTATCCGGCCGCGTACCTCCGGCCTGAGCCATGTCGGGCCTGCCGCCGCCACTGCCGCCGACAATGGCTGAAATCTCTTTGACGATGTTGCCGGCATGAAACCGTTTGACCAGGTCTTTGGTTACCAGGGCGATCAAAAGGACTTTTCCGGCGGCTTCGCTTCCCAGGACCACGACCCCGGATTGGATTTTGTCCTTAAATTGATCCCCCATATCCCGAAGTGCCGTCGGCGAATCGGCCGAGACTTTTTTCACCAGAGCTGAAATACCCTGAATCGTCTGAATGTCATCCATTGCCGCATGCATCGACCCGGCCGTCAGTTGCGATTTGAGCTTTTCCACTTCTTTTTCAAAGGTTTTTTGGAGGGACAGCATTTTTTCAATGCGAAGGGGCATCTCTTCGGGCTTGATTTTCAGCAGGCCGGCGCTCTCCTGCATCATGCGAAACGACTTCAGAATATGGTTCATGGCCGCTTCGCCGGTAAAGGCTTCGATGCGCCGGACCCCGGAAGCCACACTGGCCTCTGAAATGATTTTAAACACCCCGATGTTGCCGGTGCGCTGCGTATGCGTGCCACCGCAGAGCTCCTTGCTGAAAGTCTCCAGGGTAATGACGCGGACCCGGTCCCCGTATTTTTCCTCGAACAAGGCGGTAGCGCCGGATTTAAAGGCAGCCTCGGCATCCATTTCTTCAATATGAACCGGAACGTTTTCCCGAATCCGCTGATTCACGATTCTTTCGATTTGATCCAGGGAATCGGAATCCACCTGGGAAAAATGGGTAAAGTCAAAGCGAAGCCTCTCGGAGCTGACGAGTGATCCCGCCTGCTTGACATGGTCTCCGAGCACCGTGCGAAGAGCTGCATGAAGAATATGGGTGGCTGTGTGATTGCAGGCCGTGGCTTCGCGCTGACCGGCATCCACCGTAAGGGTAACGGCATCTCCTTTTTGAATGCATCCGGAGAGAACCGTTCCCTGATGAATGATGATTCCGGCCGGATCCTTGAGGGTTCCGGTCACCCGGATCTCAAGTCCGGGATTGGAATCGCCTCCGGTCAGGGTGCCAACATCCCCGACCTGGCCGCCGGATTCGCCGTAGAACGGGGTGATGGCGGTAACGATGTCAACGTGCTCACCGGCTGAAGCTTCCGGGATTTCCCGGCCGTCTGTTGCCAGAACCAGCACGGTCGCGATGCAGGACTGCTGGCGATAGCCCACAAACTCCGGACGGATGCCGCCGGCTGAAAGCTGCACAAATGCATCGCCTGCGCTGGCAAATTTCGTCACGGACCGGGACTGAACCCGCTGGGCTTCCATGGCCGATTCAAAACCGGTCATGTCCACACTCATGCGTTCATCCCGAATCACGTCCCGAACAATGTCCACTGGAAACCCAAAAGTGTCGTAGAGCTTGAACACCACATTTCCGGGAACCTCTGTCCGGCCTTTGGCTTTCATGTCCTGTAAGGTATCGTTTAAGAGCTTGAGGCCATTGTCCAGGGTCTCGGAAAACCGGCGTTCTTCGTTCTGGATTACATTGGTGATGAAGGCAAAGGCATCGGAAAGCTCCGGGTAGGCGGGCTTCATGAGATCGCAGACAGCCCCTGCGGTCTTGTGAAGAAACGGACGTGTCAGACCGATATTTCGGCCGTACCGGATGGCTCGTCGCATGATCCGCCGAAGGACATATCCCCTGCCCTCATTGGACGGCAGGACCCCGTCCCCGATCAGAAATGCGGCTGCCCGGCTGTGATCGGCGATGACCTTCATGGCCACATCGCTTTCGTGGGAATCCCCCAATCGTTTCCCGCAGAGGGCCTCTGCCTCTTTCATGATGGGCATGATCAGATCGGTGTCATAATTGGTGGGCACGTTCTGAACAACGGATACGATCCGCTCAAGGCCCATGCCCGTATCGATACTGGGTTTGGGAAGCGGCGTCATTTTACCGGTTTCATCCCGGTTGAACTGCATGAACACCAGATTCCAGATCTCCAGATACCGGTCGCAGTCGCACCCCACCCGGCACTCCGGCTGTCCGCATCCGTAGCGTTCACCCCGGTCGATCAGGATTTCCGAACAGGGGCCGCAGGGGCCGGTATCTCCCATGGCCCAGAAATTATCTTTTTCGCCGAACCGGACAATCCGCTCTTCCGGTAGCCCGATATTTTTATGCCACAAGCCGTAAGCCTCGTCATCATCCAGATACACGGAAGCATACAGCTTGTCCGCCGGCAGGCCATAGCCGTTAATCATCAGATCCCAGGCAAATTCAATGGCTTTTTCCTTAAAATAATCCCCGAAGGAAAAATTTCCCAGCATTTCAAAAAACGTGTGGTGTCTGGCCGTATAGCCGACATTTTCAAGGTCATTGTGTTTGCCGCCTGCCCGGACGCATTTCTGGGAAGTCACGGCGCGGTCATACCCGCGTTTTTCCTCTCCGAGAAACGTGCGCTTGAACTGAACCATGCCCGCGTTGGTGAATAACAGGGTGGGATCATCCTGAGGAACCAGGGATGAACTTCGGACCTGCTGGTGTGAATGTTTTTTGAAATATTCCAGGAATTGCCTGCGTATCTCGTTGCCCGTCATAGATCGCTCCGTTGATTGAAATAAAAAAGCCGATATACTTGTGTCGTTACGCTGCTGTTTGTTTAGACGCCTCTTCCTTCTTGACAACAATCCCCATGCTTTCTCTGACCCGGATCAAAATGGACTGATAGGTCTCCGGATTCTCCACAAAATAGGCCTTGACGTTTTGCCGGCCCTGCCCGATCCGCTCCCCCTGATAGGCATACCAGGAACCGCTTTTTTCAATGATGCCCGCCTCGACACCGACATCCAGGAGATCTCCCGCCGCGGAAATGCCTTCGCCATAGAGAATATCGAATTCCGCTTCCCGGAATGGTGGGGCCAGCTTGTTTTTCACGACCCGGACCTTGGTGCGGTACCCCAACTGTTCCTGAGCATCCTTGATAGGACTGGTGCGCCGAATATCCAACCGGACAGATGCATAAAATTTTAATGCATTGCCGCCGGTCGTGGTTTCAGGATTGCCAAAAACCACACCGATTTTGGAACGGATCTGGTTGATAAAAATCACGCAGGTCATGGTTTTGCTGATGGTTCCGGTCAATTTTCGAAGAGCCTGGGACATGAGCCTGGCTTGAAGTCCCATGTGGGAATCCCCCATTTCTCCTTCGATTTCCGCTCGGGGAACCAGCGCTGCCACGGAGTCAATGACCACGACATCAATGGCGCCGCTTCGCACCAGCATATCGGTGATTTCAAGGGCCTGTTCCCCGGTATCGGGCTGAGAAATCAGCATTTCATCACAATTGACTCCAAGCTTGCGTGCATAAATCGGGTCCAGGGCATGTTCGGCATCGATGAACGCGACGATTCCGCCCTGTTTTTGGGCACTGGCAAGCGCATGAAGGGCCAGCGTGGTTTTCCCCGATGATTCCGGACCAAATATTTCAACCACCCTTCCCCGGGGAAGGCCGCCGATACCAAGGGCCTTGTCCAGAGCCAAAGATCCGGTGGAAATCGTGGGGATGTCCTGTACGATCCGGCTTCCCAGCTTCATGATAGAACCTTTACCGAACTGGCGCTCTATCTGACTCATCGCCGCATCAACGGCTTTTTCCTTTTCCGGCATGGTAATCATGTGCCCTCCTTTTACTTTGGCATCTTATTTTTTTACGAGTTTACCTTCTTTATTGGTGAGCAATTGCATTTATCTAACAAAGACCGCTTGCGGGACCACCCAGCACCACGCGTCCGAGCGGTGTGTAAATTGAGCCGGACGGCGTCAACCGGCTTTGAATCAAATGAACGGCATCGACCGTAAACGCTGGCGAGGCAACCCGTCCGGTTTCCCTGAGCGCCTTGATCAGAATACCGGAATCTATCCGTGCCTTGATTCTGCCCAGCGTCAGATGCCCCTTGAACGGCCTTTCCTCAGGCTTGAACCGGCCCTTGCCGAATGCAACCAGCCGGGTATCCAGATCTTGCTGAAAGGCGATCAGTCGAGGCATATCACCCGTTAGCCCCAGCCACACCACCCTCGGACGCCGAAGGTCCGGGAAAACCCCCAGTCCACTGGCGGAAAGGATCAACGGAACTATCCGCCGCGCGCATTCGGCTATGACGGCAACTATCGGATCGATATCGGCAGGCTCGATATCGCCCAAGAATTTCAACGTCAGGTGAACATTCCCGTGCGGCACCCAGGCAATACGCAAGCCATGAGCCTTAAGCGTTTGTTGAACCTCAAACACGAAACCTGCCAGGGGCTCGGGAAGTGTCACGGCGATAAAGGCTCTGATGAGATCCGGCATGACAGGGTTCCGTTTAGAGGGGCAGGGTAAACTGCGGCTCGCCCAGCATGAATTCGCCACGGGAAATCCATTTCTTCAGGGTTACCGCGATTTCCCTGGCCCGGACCATGCTGGACAGCGGAACGGTCTGAACATCCACACCGTTTAACTGGATCGTTCCGCTTTTGAGCTCCGCATAACTGACCTGGCCCAGGCTTCGGGAGATGCCATTGGGATAATCATGGCCATAGTCCAGAATCTGGGTAAAGATCTCTTCATCCGAAACCCCGGTATATTCAGCTATCTCCTCATTCAAAACCGGAATTGGAATTCCCAGGCCAACCGACAGCGAACAGCCATATCCCAGAATACTCACTCCCACCAGCCAACGGGGACTCATTTTTTTCAGATCCCCCATGACCCACAGGGTTCCGGCAGGGGTTACCGGAACCCCTCCGGCAGTGCGTTTGGCAGAAGGCTTGTGCTGGGTTCCGTGCCAGGTCACATAGCCTTCCGCACCTCCCAGGAATATCCGGGTTCCCAGTCCGATGGTTTGGTAATAGGGATCATTGAACAGCGGGCTCAATGATCCCGCCGTACTGTAGTTGGCGTTTCCGGCCCGGGGTTTGAGCGTCCCCATGTACGTATAAACGGTTTTTTTGGTCAGATTCACGGCGCAGTTATAATTCTGGTATCCATTTCTCGGATTACAAAGCATGGCATTGGGAAGGGTTTGAAGGGTGATTTCCTTTTCAACAAACCGGTTGGGATAACAGTCTGTTCCGTAGGCCGTGGCTTTCAGGAATACCCGCTTTCCGGCAACCAGATCCTGAATCACATGCCCGCCCCCGTAATTGAACTCGCCGGGATAAACCTTGTTCAAGGGATCATCCTCACAGGGTTCCGTGGCGCCGATATAACAATCCACTGCGGCAATGCCGCCATAAGCCGGAACATTGTTCATCCAGACCTTGGACGCCTTGATGCCGGGCGTCGAGTGGCCGAAATTGATAAATGCGCCGGACGAGCACATGGGCGCAAAAGTTCCGGTCGTCACCACATCCACGTACCGGGCCGCCTCAACCGGGCCCTGCTGTTTGACAATATCCGTCATTTCTTCGGCGGTGACCACAACCACCTCGCCGGATCTGATTTTGTCATTAATTTCTTTATAAGTCTTGGTAACTTTGTGTTTTTTCATGAACGAAAAATCTCCAAAAGAAAAACAGGCTGAAGGTAGACAGACCAAAGGCTTTTTTCGAATCCATCTGTCTAACCACCTGAGCTTATCATCACTTGATGGTGGATTGCACTTCTTTAATCTTGTCGGTGATGTTGTTTTTTATCCACCCTTCATCCCACCATTCAATCGGGTTGACAAATGTATTTCTGACCAGCATGGCATAGTGCAAATGGTCTCCGGCGGCCATGCCGGTGCTACCCGTATATCCGAGAATGTCGTTTTTGGAAACCATCTGGCCCACCTTGACATTAAAGCTGTTCAGGTGAGAATACATGCTGAAGAGCCCGAATCCGTGATCCAGCAGAACCGTCTTGCCATAGATTCCGACAAAATCGATGAACACCACCCTGCCGCTGTTGGCGGCAGGAACCGGAGAATGCTGGAGGGATGCCAGATCCACACCAAGATGATCCTGCTGGTCCACCTCTTTACCCTCATACAGATAGGTCCGGTGATCCGCAAATCCGGCTCTGGGAGCGGAATTGGGGAGTCTGGTAAAGCTTCCTTCCCAGTACAGCTTATTATCGCTGGATATAACCGCGGATGAAATCATCTGATAATTGGTTTCGCGAAGTTCTTTATTCACCTTTATGAATCTGGCCAGCATGGGATTCCGGCTGTCCGGCGGAACTTCCACATCAAATTCAGGCATTTTCTGGTTTAAAAAACTGTCGCTTAAGGAAATGGTGTCTTTTTTGAAAGCCTTTCGTTTGACATGATGTGGAAAACCCGATTTCGTCGTATTTCCTGCCTGATCGATTGCCTTGATGAAGAGTTCGGTTTCCGGCCCCTGTAAATGATTCAGCGCAATAAATGCAAGATGGACTCCAGGATCGCTGAAATACCCGGCCTGGCCCGGATAAAACAGATCCCCGACCATCACGCCATTGACCGGACAGGGTTCGGAAAGCCGGTAGATGACCAGGCCCGCCCCTCCCTGATTCAGGTTGTGAATTCGGTTCAGAACCACAATTTCCGGAGGCCGTGTATCAATCTGAACCTCTTTTTCGATCGCGGTTTTATTGCCGTGAAACCAGCCCCGCCAGGAATTATCCCGGACCAATACCCGGAATATGGCCTTGCCATCAACAATTCCCAGTTTTTTGACATCCGCCTTGACGGGAACAGACAGCATATGGACAGGCGATGAATCGGATGATCCTTTCAGCGGATAAAGATCGTCCCGAAGGACTGTTTCCTTACCGTTCTGCTCGATGGTAATCCAAACTTTTCGAATGCCGCTTTTGGCATCGGACAGATTCAGAACAAATTCCTGGGAAGGATTTAAGAAAGAAGGAATTTCCGTAGCAATAACGGGTTTTTCCCCTTCCAGCCGGCTCCGCAGGAACCAACCCGATACCAATACAAGACACACCAACCCCGGCGCCATCAGGCGAAGGAAAAAATTTACAGGATTACGTTTACTTTCCACTGCGTTTCAATCCACCTTTTTTGATAAACCACAATACATTATCAGCGCAACAAACCCTGACAGTGCTATCTTCCCTTTTTTTTCCCAAAGGGGAAGATCAACGGGAGTTCCTTGACATCCTGACTTCCGACTCCAATGCTTTGTTTTTTTCGCATGAAATGGGATGGCAAAGTAGAAAGTTCAAGATCAAGGCGAGCAAGTCCTGTCTGTGAGGCGTACGACCAGTACGCCGCAACGACGAAGGATGAAACTCAACGCAGATATTGGACTTTCTACGAAGCCATCAATTATTATCAATTAACCCGATGCTTATCAAGGTTTGTTTTTTTCCGCCGCATGATTTCAGAACCATCATCATTTCTTGACTTTTGCCTGCTCGAGCTATAAATTAAAACATCATGAAATTATTGGAAAGTTGAGATATCGGGCAGACAAACCCCTTCATATTAAAGTACAGTGAACAATCATGAATTTCAAAACAGCATTCAACGAAATCTCCATGGGCCCTGGCACTGAGCTGGTCTTATTTGCCGGACCCTGTGTCATCGAGGACCACAAAACCACGCTATCTATTGCCCGTTTTCTAAAACAGATGACCAGCGAGCTGGGAATCCCGTTTGTTTTTAAAGCCTCTTATGACAAGGCCAACCGGACATCGCTGCAATCTTACCGGGGTCCTGGAATGCTTGAAGGCCTTCGAATCCTGGACAGCATCAAAAAAGAATTATCCATCCCCATCCTGTCGGATGTTCATACGCGATCGGAAGTGGAATCCGCGGCTCAAGTTCTGGATATCATCCAAATCCCCGCCTTTTTATGTAGACAAACGGATCTGATTCTGGAAGTCGCTCGAACCGGAAAACCCGTTAACATCAAAAAAGGCCAGTTTCTGTCACCCTGGGATATGTTTCCGGTAACTGAAAAAATCACATCTACCGGAAACCGCCAGATTTTATTGACAGAACGCGGAAGCATGTTCGGATATTCAAATCTTGTTGTGGATTTTCGAAGCATTAAAATTATGCAGAATACGGGCTTTCCGGTCATATTTGACGCCACGCACAGCGTTCAGCTTCCGGGCGGCGCCGGCAAAAGCTCCGGTGGTCAGAGAGAATTTGCGCCACTTCTGGCAAAAGCAGCCGTTGCCGCGGGCGCCGACGGCATTTTTATCGAAGTTCATCCGGAGCCCGATCACGCCAAATGTGACGGCCCCAATTCCTTACCCTTGACGATTCTCCATGACCTGATTTCCAGGCTTATAGCGATTCGCAGACTGGTATCCGAAGTTGACTCATCGGGCGAATAGAATGCTTATGGAACATCAACTTATAATAGATAAATTAAGAACAATAAAACTGTTATTGCTTGATGTCGATGGTGTCCTGACGGATGGCAGCATTATTTATGATGATTCGGGTTCACAGATCAAGGTGTTCAATGTCAAGGACGGCCTGGGTATCCGCCTGTTGATGCTTTCCGGCGTTCAGGTGGGAATCGCCACGGGGAGGCGTTCCAAAGCCCTCCTTCATCGATGCGAAAACCTGGGAATTTCACTGATTCTGGATGGACTTTCAACAAAAATAGATGTTCTGAACGCTGTTTATCAGCAAACCGGTATTATGGCGAATGAAATCGCCTTTGTCGGCGATGATCTCATGGATCTGCCGTTAATGAAAAAATCCGGCGTTTCCATCGCTGTTGCCGATGCCCACGAACTGATCCGCTTGCATGCCGATATGGTTACCCGTGCGCCCGGCGGAAAAGGAGCGGTAAGGGAGATCTGCGAGACGATATTAAAAGCCAGAAACCAGTGGGACGATGTTATCAATCGGTTTATGGTATGATGATAGATTACGGCACTTGAAAATGATCGCATTCCATCGCACGATTAGCCCACGAAGGAAGATCACGATTGCCCTGATTGCTTTCAGCCTGATCACTACGGGAATCATTGCGGGGATTTTCATAAAGAACCGCTATCTGAGTCAAGACCCCGTCAAATTGATCACTTCCATCCAGCAGAATGCCATCCTGGCTATTGGCAATGTTCATCAGGTGTCCACGCGGGATGGGATCAAAGAATGGATTTTGGATGCCAGATCCGCCCATGTTATTGACGAAAGCAAACAATTGATGTTAGAAGATGTCACAGTCGTTTATTTCGTAAAGAACGGCAAAGAGGTTCAGTTGACTGCAAGCCGGGGAATTCTGAAAACCGAGACCAAGGATATTGAAGTCACCGGCCAGGTGGTATTGACCTATTCCGATTACACGCTAAAAACCGAACAAATGAATTATGATCACGGACGTCGGATGCTTTTTTCATCCTCTCCCGTAAAAATCATTGGAGACGCCATCAATTTAACAGCAGATTCCATGAAATATGACTTAACCGCCAACCAGGCCTGGTTTCAACGAAATGTTGAGGTATTGTTGCGTGAAAATCCCATTTAGTCTAAAAAAACGCCGCCGATGGCAGTTGGTTTTTCTGAAAGCCCTGATGTTGTTCTTAGTGATGTCGATACCGAACGGGAATGTATCCGCATTTGATAAAGGTAATGAAAATAGCAGCATTCAGATAAAATCAGACAATCTTGTAGCTTATAATGAAGCCAGTTATGCTGAATTTTCCGGCAATGTCAGCGCCGTACAGGGGACGACACTGATCACCTCAGACAAGCTCACGATCTATTACAGTAAGGCGTCTGAAAATAAGGGGAAGAAAGATACCGGCGAAGAATCCATCAAAAAAGTTGTGGCTTCCGGAAATGTAGTGATTCAATCTGAAAATCGTACAGCCCATACCAGCATGGCCGAATATACCCCGGCTACGAAGGTGGTCGTTCTGAGCGGACCCGGTTCCAAGGTAACCAGCGGAAACAACTATGTATCCGGCGATAAAATTACTTTTTATGTAAATGACGATCGCGTTATCGTTGAGCGCAGCAAAGAAAAGCAGGTTGAGGCTGTTTTTTATTCCGGCGAGCTTGATAAAAAGCCCTGATACCTTTCACTTGAAGTCATCCGGACCATGGCCTTATTGTCACTGAAAAACCTGATTAAGACCTTTGATGGGAGACGGGTTGTCAATTCCGTCAGCATGAATATCGCCAGCAGTCAGGTGGTGGGATTGCTGGGTCCGAACGGGGCAGGCAAAACAACGACATTCTATATGGCTGTCGGAATGCTTAAACCCGATTCCGGTCGAATCTTTCTCAATGAGGAAGATGTAACGTCTTTTCCCATTCATATTCGGGCTCGCAAAGGGATTGGGTATCTTCCCCAGGAAACATCCATATTCCGAAAACTTACGGTATGGGAAAATCTGATGGCGATTCTGGAACATCAGCCGATTTCCCATTCCGAACAGGAAACCCGGGCGGAAAGGCTTTTGGATGAATTGGGGATCAAACATCTGTCGCAGCAGAAAGCCGTATTGCTTTCCGGTGGAGAAAAACGGCGGCTAGAAATTTCCCGAGCGCTTTCAACCAATCCGTCTTTCATTTTATTGGATGAGCCTTTTGCAGGCATTGATCCGCTTGCAGTCATCGACATTAAGGCCATCATTGAACATTTAAAAGAACTCGGAATCGGCGTTCTGATCTCTGATCACAATGTCCGCGAGACGCTAGGCGTCTGTGATGAAGCATTCATTTTAAACGGCGGAGAAATTATTGAAGCCGGAACTCCCCAGCAGATTGCATCCAGTGAAGTCTGCCGCCGCATTTACCTGGGGAATGAATTTACGCTTTAACCCATAACCCATAACCAGATACCAGATACCAGATACCAGATGGCTCTTGAATTACGCCAACAACTGAAATTGTCCCAGCAGCTGATCATGACCCCTCAGCTGCAACTGGCCATTAAACTCCTGCAACTGTCACGGCTGGAGCTTTTAGAGACCATTCATCAGGAGCTTCAGGAAAACCCTACTCTTGAAGAGACACTGGAAGACGGTTCAACGGATCAGACAGAAGAAGCCCCTGAAATCATCCCTCCCGACATCGGCTCCATATCAGGTGAAATTTCAGATCATAAAACCGTTGAAGATACGGATTGGAGCAGTCTGATCAATGAATACAGCACATCGGGAAGAGTCACCTCCGAAACCGAGAAAAAAGACGCCCCCAATTACGAATCTTTTATTGCCCAAAAAGAATCGCTGCAGGACCACCTTTCCTGGCAATTGCTGATGACATTTCCGGATCCGGAGATGGAAAACCTTGGCAGTTTGATCATCGGCAATCTAAACGCAGACGGTTATCTTGAACTGAGCCTGGACGAACTTGTCCGGACAAGCCAATCCTCTTCCGAAAAAGCCATCGAGGTTCTACAGATGCTGCAGACATTTGATCCTATCGGTGTGTGTTCCCGGGATCTCAGAGAATGCCTGCTGATTCAGGCCAGGCATTTCAACCTGGAAGGAACGCCGGTTGTTGATATTATTTCAAACCACCTTCACCATCTGGAGAGAAAAAACTATAAAGCCATCAGCAAAGCCCTAAAGCTCTCTATTGAAGACATCGTCTCGGCCGTCGACATCATCAAGGGTCTGGAGCCCAGGCCGGGACGTCTGTTCAGCTCCGAATCCCCCCAGTATATCACCCCGGATATTTATGTTTATAAAGTTGACGATGATTTCGTGGTGGTCCTTAACGATGATGGCATGCCAAAACTCAAGGTAAATTCGTTTTATAAGGATGCCATACAGCAGAAAAAAAAAGTATCCGATCAGACCCGGGATTATGTCCAGGAAAAAATGCGATCCGCCACATGGCTCATTCGCAGCATTCATCAACGTCAGAAGACGATTTATAAGGTCATGGAAAGCATTTTGCGGTATCAGCGGGAATTTTTCGAGAGAGGAATTTTACACCTTAAACCCATGGTGCTAAGGGACATCGCCGATGATATCGGCATGCATGAATCCACCATCAGCCGGGTGACCACCAATAAGTATGCACACACCCCACAGGGTATTTTTGAATTGAAATTTTTCTTTAACAGCTCTATTAACCGAATGCACGGGGAAGCGATTGCCTCTGCCAGTGTGCTGAATCAGATCAAGCAAATCATTGGCGGTGAAGACCAAAAAAAACCATACAGTGATCAGCAGCTTTCGGAAATGCTGGAAGCCGCCAATATCAAAGTAGCGCGAAGGACTGTGGCCAAATATCGGGAAATGCTGAAAGTTTTGCCTTCCAGCAGACGCAGGCAGTTTTGAACCCACCTTCGTCAAATTATGAACAGGAAAGGAGATTTTTTTTATGCAAACATCTGTAACTTTTAAAAATATCGATCCATCGGACAATTTGTCACAATATGTCAGCCATAAACTGGATCGATTTGACAAATTTCTGGACAATCCCGCTGAAGCCAATGTTGTGTTGTCTGTTGAAAAATTCAGACACATCGCGGAAATCAATATCGTTGGCGACAGACTCAATATCTATGGCAAGGAAGAAACCGTCGACATGTATTCCGCCATTGACATGGTTCTGGACAAACTAGAAAAACAGATCAAAAAGAATAAGGATAAGACCCGGGAAAGAAGAACGGGCTCCAAGGCCAGGGTGAAACCTTCCGCCGAGGAGAATATGCTTCCCGTTGATGCCGAAGAACGCGGCCAGGTGATTGTGGAGCATATCGACTATAAACCCATGGATATCGAAGAAGCCATTATGCAGATGGATCTTCTGGATGATCATTTTTTTGTATTCACAAATGCCAGATCCGAGCGTGTCAATGTCCTATATCGGCGCAAGGACGGGGACTACGGGTTAATCCAACCCAGCAATTAATCCTGCTTCGGCCGGTTGCCTTTTTTTCGACCTGTTTTTCATTCGCGGCCGGCCGTTTTTCACAGCACCCCAGGACCATGAAAATTTTAAATTCATTACATCGAGATGCCATTCTCACCAATTTAAGCTCTCGTGATAAAAAAGGGCTTATTGAAGAGATGGCTGCTCCGGTTGCCCGGATTATCGGCGTGAGCTGCCCGGACCTGGTTCACGTTCTGATGGAGCGCGAACGCCTGGGAAGCACCGGCATCGGAATGGGAATCGGTATTCCTCACGGGAAACTCAAATCCCTGGACGACCTGGTAATGGGTTTTGGGTTAAGCAGAAAAGGCGTTGACTATGACACACTGGATGGCCGGCCCGCGCATTTATTTTTCATGCTGATAACGCCTGAAAATTCCACGGGTCTTCACCTGAAAGCGCTGGCAAGAATTGCCAGAATGTTAAAAAATGAACCGTTTAAAGAAAAACTTCTTCGGGCGCAAACCCCTGACGACATCATTTCCATTATTCAGGCGGAAGATGAAGAATTCTAACAAAGCCACTTGTGAAAACGCATAATATCATCATCATCACCGGGTATTCCGGTTCCGGAAAAAGCACTGCCATCGCAGCTCTCGAAGACGCCGGATACTACTGTGTCGACAACATGCCGGTTGCCCTCCTGCCAAAATTTCTGGAACTTCCCATCGAACGTGATTTCAAGATGGCCGGCCTGGCCTTTGTCATGGATGTTCGTGAAAAAGGCTTTCTGGTCAGCCATGCCGCGATCTTTGAATCCCTGAGATTCCAGGACTATGCATTCAAGATCCTTTTTCTTGAGGCCGATGAAGACGTCCTGATTCATCGATACAGCCAGACAAGAAGACATCACCCGCTTTCACGGGAAAAAAACCTGACAGACAGCATCAGAATGGAGAAAGATCAACTGAAGGACCTGCGAACCGCCGCGGATCTGATTATCAACACCTCTTACTGCAATGTTCATGAACTCAAATCCATGATTCAGAACATTGCCCGGAAAAGCGGGGTTTTATCTTCCATCCATATTACGGTGTTGTCTTTTGGCTTTAAATTTGGCATACCCAAAGATGCGGATATCGTCATGGACGTGCGATTTATTTCCAACCCTTATTATTTGCCGGAGTTGAAACCGCTGGATGGGACTTCACAAAACGTTAAATCCCATGTCCTGGACAATGCTGAATGTCAGGAATTCATGAGACGGTATCTCGATCTGCTGATATATCTTATCCCCTTGTACGAAAATGAAGGCAAGGCCTACCTGACCCTGGCGGTGGGATGCACGGGAGGAAGACACCGATCCGTTGCCGTTGCCGGAGCGATCGGCGAACATCTGGGAATTCAGTATCCGTCGAAACACATTGAGGTTCATCACCGGGATATTTCACTGATATAAATGAAACAAAAAAATACCATCGGTTTCGCGGCTGATTCCAGCGGAACATAATCCATCATCCGTCCACTGGTCCCTTGGATAATCCGAAGAGTTGCCGGTTTATCGGGTCCATCATGGCCTTTAAACAGGAGTGTTCATGATAGGGATTGTTATAGTCACCCATTGCTGCCTCGGCGATGCCTTAATCGAAGCAGCCGTATTCATCCTTGGCAGCCGGCCGGAACAACTGGAGTCCATTTCCATTAATTTAAACGAAGAGGCTGAAAAACTTCGCGCTAAAATTGCCGCCGGCATCAAAAAAGTGGATCAGAAAGTCGGCGTTCTGATTCTTACCGACATGTTTGGCGGGACACCATCAAATCTAAGCTATTCCTTTCTGGAAGAAGGACGCATCGAAGTTCTTTCCGGGGTGAATCTTCCTGTCCTGATCAAGGCGCTGCACCTGCGAAAAGATACTGAACTCAGCAAACTGGCGGTTACCCTGGAAGCCTCGGGGAAAAAGAGTATTTCACTGGCAAGCGGCATATTAAAAGGAAACAAGCGAGGAGAACCATCGTAAAGACAAAGATCGGGACTGAAAGCTTCCGCTCTGCTGCCTATGGATTTATATTCTGATAATCTTTTGAAGGAGGTTTTTTATGAGCATCAAGATAGGGATAAATGGTTTTGGTCGAATTGGAAGACTGGTTTTCAGAGCGGCAATGAACCGTTCCGATGTAGAAGTCGTGGCCATCAATGATCTTACCGATGCCGCGACCATGGCACATCTTCTGGCTTATGATTCGGTTCATGGAAAGCTGCCCGTGGCGGTTACCGGCAAAGACGGAGCGATTGAAGTCGGGGGAAAAACCATTGCCGTTACCAGCATCAAAGATCCCGCCAAACTGGAATGGAAGGATCTGGGTGTTGATATTGTCGCAGAGTGCACGGGACTTTTCACAGATAAGGAAAATACATCCAAACACCTTGCCGCCGGCGCGAAAAAAGTCATCATTTCCGCACCCGCAAAAAATCCGGACATCACCATTGTTCTGGGCGTTAACGGCAACAGTTACGATCCCCGGAAACACCATATTATCTCAAATGCCTCCTGTACGACCAACTGCCTGGCTCCGGTGGCCAAAGTGCTGCTGGAAAGCTTCGGCATCCGTTGCGGTTTGATGACAACCATTCATTCTTATACCGGTGATCAGCGTCTGCTCGATTTCCCCCACAAAGATCTGCGAAGAGCCAGAGCCGCGGCCCTGTCCATGATTCCGACCACGACAGGCGCTGCCAAGGCCGTTTCCCTGGTGCTTCCGGAATTGACCGGCAAATTGAATGGCCTTGCCATCCGGGTTCCGACTCCCAATGTCTCCATCGTGGACTTTGTCGCAACCATCGAAAAATCAGGCGTGTCCGTGGCGGACGTCAATGGCGCCCTTAAAGAAGCGGCTCAGGGATCCCTTTCCGGAATTCTGTCCTATTGCGATCTGCCGCTGGTGTCCTCCGATTTCAATGGATCGGCCTATTCATCCATTGTGGACGCAATCTCGACATTTGTCGTTCAAGACATGGTCAAAGTCATGTCCTGGTATGACAATGAAACCGGATATTCCACGCGAATGGTTGACCTTGCCGCCATGATAGGAGAACAGCTCTGATGAACCCGACCCTTCGCAAGCCTCTTATTGCAGGCAACTGGAAAATGTACAAAACCGTGCGTGAGGCTGTCGAAACCGCCAGGGAACTGGTTCAGTTCACTGCCGCGGTGAATGTCGATGTGATGATCGCACCTCCCTTCACGGCGCTGGCACCGGTTGCCGAAGTCGTCAGGGGAACCTCCGTTGCTCTGGGCGCGCAGAACCTTTTCTGGAAAAACGAAGGCGCCTATACCGGCGAAATATCGCCGGTAATGCTTTCAGATATCGGCTGCCGCTATGCGATCATCGGACATTCCGAGCGACGGCAGTATTTTGGGGATACCGATGAATCGGTGAATGCCAAAATCCGGGCGGCGCTTCAGCATCAATTGATCCCTGTCTTTTGCGTGGGAGAAACCGAAACACAGCGGGAAGCCAAGGAAACGTTTTCTGTTCTTGACAAACAGGTCACAAAGGGTTTAGAAGGCTTTTCGTCTGAAGCGCTATCCGGTCTGCTTGTTGTAGCCTATGAGCCGGTGTGGGCGATTGGCACGGGCAAAACCGCAACAATCGATCAGGTTCAGGAGGTTCATGCATTTCTGCGATCGCTGGTTGAAAAACGCTTCGATAATCTGCTTGCCAAAACAGTAAGAATTCTGTATGGTGGTAGTGTTAAACCTGATAATGTTACGGAAATCATGAATATGCCGGATGTAGACGGCGCGCTGGTCGGTGGCGCCAGTCTTTCGGCAAAAGGTTTCAACAGCATCATCCATTTTCATCATTAACCCAAAAAATACGGTTGCTCATGCACGTTTTATTAATTTTTATTCATGTTGTTGTGTGTATTGCGCTGATCATGATCGTTCTGCTCCAGACCGGCAAAGGCGCCGATATGGGCGCGGCTTTCGGTGGCGGATCCAGCCAGTCCCTTTTTGGCAGCACCGGAGCTTCAACGTTTTTAAGCAAAGCGACAACTGTAGCCGCAGTCGTTTTCATGATTACCTCGCTCGCACTGGCCTATATGTCCAGTAACCGAACCGGTAAATCCGTCATAACGAATGCACCGGCTCCGGTATCCGCACCTGCGACTTCGGAAACCAAACCAGACGCAGCGCCAAACACGCCCCAAACAGCAGCACCTTCTCAGCCGCAGCCGGAAAGTGCTCCGAAAAAATGATTGCCTCAAGGCTGTTTTTCGCTGCCGAGATTGATCTTCGCGAAAACAGTCTTATTTCATGCCGAAGTGGTGGAATTGGTAGACACACTATCTTGAGGGGGTAGCGCGTTACACGCGTGCCGGTTCAAATCCGGCCTTCGGCACCATAAATGAGAAAAGGTCGTAATCCTTAGAGATTACGACCTTTCTGTTTTGGCAGGTTGCGGGGAATCAAGTTGGTTCACGGCACCTCTGTTGCTATCGGGGATAAGATGTCCATAGACATCCACGGTCATTTGGATGCTGGAATGACCCAGTTGCTATTTCACATAGACGGGGCTCTCTCCCCTGCTTAACAAGAGGCTGGCATACGTGTGTCGAATGTCATGCAGGCGCATTTCTCTGATTCCAGCTTTGACCAAAATTCTTTTAAAACGAGTCGGATGTGATTTTGTTCCATCGGTTTTTGGTTTCTATGGAAAATATATTGGATCGGTTCACCCAGCCCATCTTTCAAGGCTTCCTTTTTGCGTCTGGTTAGCAACATCTTCATTGATGCTGATAGCTGGTCCGACATGTCAACCCTTCCCCTGAAGTATTTGAACCACTCAAAGATCTTGCGTTATTCAGGCAGGTGGTGGTTGACTCTGAGATCGGGACCATTCGATGGCCAAACAACGCTGATTTTGCCGCAGACACCCTCTATGATATCGGTGTCGATTTCAACCAATAACACCGCCCCGCAGTACGTTGCAAGGCTTGAACAAAAAACCATGGACGAGAATTTGAAGTCCTGTTCGGCCCGGCATTCCTGTGCCTCTCCGGAAGGCGGTGGACAGGAAATGGAGGTTGAGGCAGTCAACCTGGCCGGGAATGCCGCTGGTCAAAGCTCAGCGCTGAAACTTCAGAAAAACGGCTGCAATTCCGGCCAGCAGCATGGTGCAGAGGCACCATTTGTCCGAGGCGCGGAGGCGGTATTTTCCGCTGAGATCAATTTTGTTTTGAGGCGAAAACCCTTTGGATTCCAGCGCGAGGGTGAGTGTTTCGGCTTTTTTGATGCCGGTTAGTATCAACGGCGCCATCAGCGGTGTGTACGCCCGGATCCTTTTGATGAGGTTGCCTTTGGTGACATCGTTGCCTCTGACTTTTTGCGCCTCGACGATGGTAAATGCATTGGCCATGAACACCATCACCAGGCGGAAGGAGAGCGAAACGGCAAAAGCAAATGGGTAGGGCACTCTTGAAACGATCATCCCGCCGAAAAAGTCCTCGATCGAGGTGATGGAAAGAAACAGGAGCCCAGAAAGCAGCATGTTCAAAAACCGCAGAGACATCAATGCGGCATGAGTGCCGGCACCGGAATAAACGGCCAGATTCCCCCAGGCCCATAATTTCTCCTCGCTCCGGTAAAAAATGATCCACATCATAAACGTCATGCCGGCGATCAGCATAAAAAAGCCGGCCATTTTTTTCAGATTCACCCCGCTTCCGCTGAATAAGAAAAGCGACAGCAGTATGGCCAGCATCAGTCCCATTCCCCATATCGATTCCTCGATCACGGCCAGCATGCAGAAAAAAATCAGTCCCGTGATTTTTACGCGCGGGTCCAGACGGTGCGGAAACGAGTCGTTTTTAATGAAAAAAAACGCGCTCATCGTTTTTTCCAGCACATCGAAAACTCATTTTCGTTTAGCAGTAGTTTGCCGTTTAGCAGCAGGGATATATCCATGATCTCTGTGCGCCGCACTTTTCCCCTATCCATGAAGTGAGGGTCATTAAAGAATTTTCGTTTATCTCCGTAGTAAAAGATTTCGCCCTGGCTTAACGCCAATATTTTGTTTCCGAAATTTGCCGCGGTTTCCATGGAATGGGTGATGATGATAAGGGTCTTGCCGTTTCTATTGAGTTTGTCCACGCTTTCCATAAGCGCCTTAAGGGAGGGATAGTCCAGTCCGGTAGTGGGTTCATCAAGGATAATCAGGTCCGGCTCTCCGGCAAGAATGGAGGCACATGCCACCTTCTGCCTGTCTCCCTTGGGAAGACTGAACGGATCGGCTTGTTTGCGGTCAAAAAGCCCCATCGCCATCAGGATCGCATCGACGCTGTCCTGAATTTGTTCTTCCGCCATGCCTCTCATTCTCAAGATAAAAGCGGTTTCGTCAAAAACGGTTTCCGCAAAGATCTGGTTGTCGGGGTTCTGATACACATACCCCACTTTTCCCGTGACCGGATATTTTTTAAGGCTTCTGCCCTGGTAAAAGATGTCGCCTTCCTCTACATCCAGAATGCCGGCGATCAGCTTCATCAGGGTGGTTTTTCCGGAACCGTTGGCGCCAAGGACGGTGATGAAATCGCCTTGTTGGATTTTCAGGTCAATATTTTTGAGCGCAAAATTTGCGCATTCCCGGTATTGATGTGAAAGCGATGTGACTTCCACGATATTCTCACCAAACACCCGGGAATCCGAAACGATTTTTTCATAGACGGCTTCATCAAAGATATGACTTTCTTTGATATGGCCAACGATCTCATCGGGCGCTGCGATGTAACCGGAATCCAACACCTTGAAAATCCCGGATGCCTCGAGCCCGGCTTTAGAAAGCAGGATCCTGTCGGCAATGACCTTCCTGTCGCCATCGTAGAGGATTTTCCCTTCGCCGATGAGGATGATCCGGTCAAAGAAAGCGTGATAATCCAGGGATTGATCAAACAGGAGGATGCCGCCGCGGTATCCGCCGTGCCGGATAAAATCCAGGATCAATTCCTGGGAAGCCGGATCGATGTCCGTAAACGGCTCATCCAGAATGAGCATTTTGGGGGATGCGGAAAGCAGGGACAACAGGGCGGTTTTCTGTTTTTCTCCCCCGGACAGGCTGTCGATCTCGCGCTCGAAAATATTATCCGCCTTAAAAACCGCACTGAGCTGTTTGGCGTTTTCAAGGGCTTTGAAATAGGGCAGTCCCGTATTCATGGGATAAAAAACAAGTTCTTCCCGGACCATTGTGGAGACAATCTGGGCTTCGAAATCCTGGAATAGGATCGCGATTTCCCGGACAAATTCCCTTGGCGAATATTCGGACACGGGTCTGTTCCGGTAGCAATACTTCCCCTCGATAAAACCGTGCTCAACACGCGGGATCAAGCCGCTGATGACCTTTGAAAGGGTTGTTTTGCCGGCCCCGTTTTTGCCCGCGATCAAGACGCGCTCGCCTTCGCCGATATTCAGGCAGACGCCGTCTAAAATTTTCGGGGAATTGGCTTGATACCGAAACGACAGATTATCAATCGTTATCATGGATGGGGGATTTCTCTGTCAATTTCAGGTTGATTCCCGACTTGAGAGGGGTCAAAGGAAGGTGACAAGCTGAATCTTTCAGCCATGAGGCGTATATAGCAGGCCGGTGCGTTCGATCCGCTTATAAAGAACTTTTATGAGAATGATGCCCAATATGGAAGACATGAGCGAATTGTTTAGAAAAATAATCGTAAACAGAACCTTGAAAGGCGCCAGTCCCAGAATCTGCACGCCGAAACTGACGATGATCGCGCAAACAAAGCTTGCCGCGATTGAAATCAGTATGAAAATACCCGTCTGTCTGAAGTCCATGATCACCGCATCCTTGACCAGAAAATGCCAGAGCTTGCAGGCGGTGTAAGAGAAAAAAAAGTTCCCAACAAAACCAAAAGCGCTGCCAAGCGACAGGGTTCCGAAAAAATCGGCAATGAGGTTGCCGATGGCGGAGCCCCAGGCGGCTGCCGGGCCGAACAGGATGCCGAACAATACCGGAATAACATTTGCCGGCCTTAATTCCGTCAGTCCGGGTACAATCTGAATGGGCTTGAAAGGGATGAGCATTCCCGCATAAATGGCCGCGGTTAAGGCGATGATTACGATCTGCCTGGTGTTTCCCCAGACGCTGAACATGTCTTTCATATAGCAACCCTTGATGGCTTCGTAAAAAGTCCAATATCTGCGTTGAGCTTCATCCTTCGTCATTGCGACGTACTAACCGTACGGCAGGCGGAACGCCGGTCCTCAGGATTGTCGCCAAAAGCTCCGGTGCGCTCGCCTTGATCTTGAACTTTTTACTTTGCCATCCCAAAGTAGTAAAAGAAGGATTCCGGGTCAGGTTTTAATCTGGATGCCCTTGTCCGTGATGTGGATGCTGCCGGCTTTATACAGCCCGCCGATGGCCTTTTTGAACTCTTTCTTGCTCATCGAAAAGATAAGGCGAATCTCATCGGGCGAGCTTTTGTCATGACAGGGGATAAAGCCCCCCTTTTTTTTCAGGGTCTCCAGAATTCCGGCGCCGGAGCCGGTAACAGACTGGTATCCGGGACTTTTCAAGGTGAGGTCGATTTTCCCGTCTTCCCGGATTCTGCTGATGTATCCGGTTGTTTTTTCGCCGACTGATACGGATGCGTAGACTTCGCTTCTGTAGAGCAGGCCGGAATACCGGTTGTTGACAACAGCCATGATACCGATTTTTGTAATGCCGTAAATCAGCAGATTGACTTTTTCCCCTTCGGACAGATCCTTCGGATTTTTGTCGCAGTTTTGGGTAATCCGGTTTGAGCCGTAAACCCGGCCGGTCATGTCATCCAGACACACCTTGACGACATAGTTTTTCCCGACCTTCATCCGGTCCTGCTGCTGGCTTGACGGAACCAGCAGATCTTTTTCAAGACCCCAGTCCATGAATGCACCGAAGGACGTCACATCCTTTACCTGAAGATAGGCGAATTCTCCTACCACGGCTTTGGGTTCAAGGGTGGTTGCCACCGGCCGATCCTCGGAATCGGTATAGACAAAAACCCTCAGGGTATCGCCCGGACGGGTATTCCCGGGCACGTATTTCAGGGGAAGCAGGACTTCGTCCGGTTTCGGGTTCAGGTAGAGCCCGAAATCAACCATTCTTTCAACTACCAGTTCATTATAACTGCCGATTTTTAGCATACCGGACGACCTTTCCATATCACATTATTTCCGTCATTTTAGAGTGCCTGCCTGTAATTTAAGCACTTGTATCTGATGAGTACATGTAAATCATCCATCCTGACAAGTCAAGGACGGCTATGTCTTGTGGACAATCATCAGGTCGCCAAAGAGGAAGCTGGCTGCATTGAATAAATCACGTTCTATTTGTCGAAAATAGGCGGATGCGACAAAAATGGCCAAAATTGTATTTGAAAAATCCGCATCCTTTGTGAGGCGTTTTCCAGACTTATTTATTGACTTTCCTGTTCAAGTCAGTAATCTTCGAAAAAATCTTTTTGACTTCATTCCAGTGCCTTTTGGGCAGAGAATCACAGAAACGATTGTTGATTTTGAAGGAAAAATCATGCTGGAATTTGATGTGGTGATAGTCGGGTCAGGTACCGCTGGGCAAACGGCGGCATACGATTTGAAAGCCGGCGGTCTCAGGGTTGCCGTGATCGAGAGCAGCGACCGACCGGGAGGCACCTGTGCGCTGGCCGGATGCCAGCCGAAAAAATGGTTCTATGAGGCTGCGGAGACAATCTCCAGATCTTCGCATCTGAAGGGCAGGGGAATCATGGATGCGGCCACGGGTTCATGGTCCCAGGTACTTAAGGAAAAAAACAAATTTACTTCCGGCGTTTCGCGGCGCACCGTCGACGGATTTCATGAAGCCGGCATCGAATATATAGAAGGCAGCGCCCGGTTTGTCGCTTCCGATACGCTGGCTGTCGGCAGCCGGCGGATTCGATCCCGTTTTTTTGTCCTGGCCACCGGAGCCCGTCCCATGCCTCTGGAAATGCCGGGCAACGAACACCTGGTGCTTAGTGATGCATTCATGGAACTTGAATCTTTGCCCCGCCGTATCCTGTTTGTCGGCGGGGGGTTCATCGCGTTCGAGTTCGCTCATTTTGCCGCAAGATTGGGTCCGGAGAACAGCCAGCTCGTCATTCTCGAGGCCGGGGATCGTCCCCTGGGTCCGTTTGATGCGGAAATGGTGGATCTTCTGGTTCAGGCATCCGGTGAAGTGAATATCAATATCATTACGGGGGTTCAGATCGTTGCCATTGAAAAGAACGCAGCGGGATTCCTGGTCAAAACCCGATCCGGTCAGTCCCATGAAACGGATCGGGTGGTTCACGGTGCCGGTAGGATTCCCAATATCGAGACGCTGGATTTGGATGCCGGCAGCGTGGTGTTCAACAAGCGGGGCATTGTTGTGAATGCGTACATGATGACCTCAAACCCCAATGTGTATGCCGTGGGTGACTGCGCGGACAGCGTTCAACTGGCGCGGGTAGCCGATTTCGAGGGACATACGGCGGCCGCGAACATCCTGGCGCATTTTGGCAAGGCCGAACCGGCAACAATCAGCTATGATGCTGTCCCTGCGGTTCTCTTCACCTGCCCCCAGTATGCCATGGTCGGAAAAACCGAGGCAGCACTGCAAAAAGAGGGTATTGCGTACCGAAAAAGCTTTGGCAAAAACCTGCGATGGCCGACCTATCAACGCATCGGCCTGACCCATGCAGCCTATAAAATCATGGTGTCGGCGGATGGCCGTTTTCTGGGGGCCCACTTCCTGTCGGACAATGCCTCGGGTCTGGTCAACACCCTTCGGCTGGCTATGATTAACGGAATCACCGTTAATCAGCTTTACCAACAGAGCATCATGAGTCCCTATCCGACCCGGGAAAGCGATCTGATCTATATGTTGAAACCTTTGCTCGTTTTATAAGATTGAAACCACCTGGCTCAAGGAATGACGGGTGCATCAAAAACCCCGCAATTGCCGATAATTCGTATTCCATTTAATGCAATAACAGGAGATGCAGCATGACACCATTAGTTGAAAAAGGGCTTAACGCCATCACGATTGGAACCAATTTATCCACAGGCCTGACTTATCCAAGCGACATGAATCGGGCAAAAGAAATGTTTATTCGGCTCCATAAAGCCGGCGAGAAACTTTTGGCGGAAGAAATAAGCGCCTGGGCTAAAATGAATGGATGGCAGGCAAAAGATGCCGATGAATTGGGAGTGTTGGGTGAGCAAATCGGCAAGGGAGAAAAAATACCCATTTCCGATGGACCCTGGTGGAATGAAAACATCCTTGAATTGCTGGCGCAGAATATCATCATGCCAAAAAAAATCGGATAATCAAGGGATTATCTTCCCACAACAACGCATGAAAGCACTTGGTAATACCATATGATGAGGAAGGTTACTTGATTGATATTGCCATCACTGAAGAAAACGGCCTGCATTGGGTCCGGTTGCAAGGGCGAATCGACAGCATCACCGCGCCGGACCTGGAAAAATGCCTTAACGCGCTGGTTTCAGGCGGGCAGAGATTGCTTGCTCTGGATATGCGGGCGATTCATTACATGAGCAGTCTTGGCTTGCGGGTGTTGCTTACCGTGCAAAAACAGTTGAAAAAAGCCGATGGCGAAATCATGATCTGCCAGCCGACGACGTCTGTTCTGGAACTGTTTGAAATGAGCGGATTCAAAATGCTGTTTCGCATATTTTCAACACGGGAAGCACTCCAGGCGGAGCTGGCCGGCGATCCGAACGCCATTCGGGAAGAGCGTATCGAGATCAACGGAATTGCACTGCGCTGCATTCGAAAGCCGGCAGGATCCGGAAGACTTACGGTGATCGGATCCCAGGAGAAATTGGCGAGTTCGCGATATGAAGTCTTAGATGTCACCACGGTGAAAGCAACTGATATTCAATATGGAACCGGATTGGCCTCGTTGGGAGATTCTTTTGATGAATACAGACTTTTTTTCGGCGAGGCCGTCATCCTGAACCACAGCCTGTTTTTCTATCCGGCGGTGAAGCGGCCCGCCGTGGATTTCATGCTGTGCACTCAGGCCCAGACGAATATCGCATATCGTTTTCTGCATGGATTTTCGTTTACCGGATCATTTTCCCACCTGCTTTCTTTTGAAAGCATGGAACATCCGGTTGATTTGGATCTGTTATCCCAGGCTCTGGGGCAGATCATTCCGTGCAATTTATTTGGCCTGGTTTTTTTGGCTGAAAGCAAAGGCGTGTGGGGCATGCACTTAAAGCAGGTTCCGCTGGCTGAAAACCGGCCTGTCAATGGAAAAGATATCTTCGATTCGCAGAATTTTTCCGACTGGCTGAATTTTCCGGTGGAGCCGGCGGACATCAACCATATCCTGGCCGGGGCGGGGTTGGTGGTCAAGAATCCGGACCTGGAATCCAGTGCGGTCCAGGGACTTTTTGCCAAAGGAAGCCGCGTTCATTGCCATGCCGGCGTGTTTTCCATGGAACCGCTCAGTAAAAAACCGGATCAGTTTGAAAACGAGCTGAAACGGGTGATCGCCGAGCTGCCGGTCAGCAAGGTGCAGCATCTTATGGGACAATCCCGGTTTCATCACGGAATGGTCGGCATCATTGAACTGGAAAGCTAACTGATGGAACTCTGGGTTGGCGCGCTGAATCTGGGATTCTTATATGCTTTCATGACGATGGGGGTTTTCATCACCTTCCGGATTCACGATTTTCCGGACATTACGGTGGACGGCAGTTTTACCTCGGGCGCGGCCGTAACCGCGATGATGATTGCTGCCGGCTTTAACCCGTTGGCGGCGCTGCTGGCCGGGCTGTTCATCGGTATGATCGCCGGCGCCATCACTGCATGGATCCATACCCGGCTCAACATTAATGGCCTTCTGGCCGGTATCCTCGTCATGACCGGTTTGTATTCCGTCAACCTGCATATCATGGGCAGGTCCAATATTCCCCTTCTGAATCAAACCACCCTGTTTACCTGGATCCAAAAAATCAATCCCGGCCAAAAGATCTTTTGGCACTCCGAGGTCTGGATCAGTTGTGTCCTTTGCGCGATTCTGGCGGTTTTCTGGCTGGGAGTCTCCCTTTTCTTCAAGACCGATCTTGGCCTTGCCATGCGGGCCACGGGGAACAATCCGGTGATGGCGGCTGCAAACGGCATCAACGCGAACCGGATGAAAATCCTTGGTATTGCCATGGCAAACGGGTTTGTGGGGCTCTCCGGCGGACTGGTCGCGCAGTATCAGGGATTTGCCGATATCGGTATGGGAATCGGGTCTGTGGTCATCGGCCTTGCCTCGGTCATTATCGGCGAGTCGATTCTGCGCAGGCGCTCGATTTATGTGAAAATCGTAAGCGTCATCATCGGGTCCGTGCTGTTTCGATGGATGATCGCCTTTGCCTTGTTTGTCGGAATGAACCCCATTGATCTGAAACTGCTGACTGCCGGTTTTGTGCTTGCAACCCTGGTGGTTTCGGGCGCTGTCGGCAACGCCGAATCCAAAAAAACGAATCTGGGTGAACGATTAAAAACGGCTATTTACCGGAACCGCTGGGGGGTCGCCGTGGGTGCGGCCCTGATTCTGGTGATGAGTTTTCCGGGAATCAAGGCTTTTTTGTCGAATCGTCCGGCTGCCGCAAAAACCCATAAAGTGGGTGTCATCCAACTTGTCGATCACGGCATTTTGAATATCACCCGGGATGCTTTTCTCGAAGAGATGGCGCGCATCGGCTACCGGAACGGGAAAAACTGCCTGTTTGAAGTCGAAAACGCCAATGGCGATATGTCTTCCGTCAATACCATCCTGGATAAATTCATTTCGGACCGGATCGATGTGATTGTTCCCATCTCAACCGGATGCACTCAGGCCGCAATGAATAAAATCAAAGACCGGCCGATCGTTTTTGCCACCGTCGCCAATCCTTTCATTATCGATGCCGGCCGGTCGGACAGGGATCATTTGCCCAATGTCACCGGAGTTTATGGTTCAGTCCCGATGGATAAGACCCTTAAAATGGTCCGTCAAATCCTGAAGGGAAAAATCAAGATCGGCTGTATATGGGATGCGGGTCAGGCCAATTCTGTTTATAATGTGGAACAATTGCAGCAGGCCGTTCAACAGGATGCGGATGCGATATTTGTCGGGGCTACCGTCACCAATTCATCCGAGGTATACCAGGCCGCGCAATCCCTGGTTCAGCAACAGATTGACGTGTTTGTGCTGGCGACGGACAACATTGTCTTTTCAGCGCTGGATTCGGTCATAAAGGCGTCTGAATCCCGAAAAATTCCCGTGTTCATGAGCGATGTGGAACGACTTTCGGATGGGATTCTGGGCGCATTGGGCTATGATTACACCTCCAGCGGCATTCAGGCGGCGCATATCGTGGATCGGATTTTGAAAGGCGAAGATCCAAAGTCCATACCGTTTGAAAAATACGCTCGGTTAACCATCGGGGTGAATCTGCAGGCAGCCCGAAAAATGGGTATTTCGATTCCGGCGGAACTCCTTGACCAGGCCACGGTCATTGTTGGAGAAGATGGCAACGTTCTTAAAAAAGAATCCTCCCGGACGGCTGCACCGGCAAAACGGGATTGAACTGCCCGAGGCCTTTATGAATCGGGCTGCAAAAATTAAGCGACCATTATGATTGAAATTACGGATCTGCATAAGACATTTAATGCCGGCACGGTCAACGAAGTCTATGCCTTAAGAGGGATCAATCTGACCATTGCTTCGGGTGATTTCGTGACCTTGATCGGCACCAACGGCTCCGGGAAATCCACTTTGTTGAACGCTGTGGCCGGCTCTTTCCTTCCGGATCAGGGAAATATCGTCATTGACGGGGAAGATGTGACCACTAAAAAGGATTTTCAGCGGGCCAAAGCGATATCACGCGTATTCCAGAGCCCTTTTATGGGTACGGCTACACAGATGACCATTGCCGAAAATCTGCATATCGCCTATTTGAGGGATCAAAAATGCCTGCCCAGAATCGGGCTCAAGAACGCGCGTTGCGATTCATACCGCCAGGCTGTCAAACAGCTTGAGATGCAGATGGAAGATCGACTGGATAATATCATCGGGTCACTGTCCGGCGGACAGCGGCAGGCTTTGACCCTGTTGATGGCTGTTTTGCGCAGGCCCAAGGTGCTGCTGCTGGACGAACACACCGCAGCACTGGATCCAAAATCCGCCACTCAGGTGATCCGGCTGACCCAAAACTTTGTGGAACAGGAAAATCTGACAACCCTGATGGTTACCCACAGCATGCAGCAGGCGCTTCAGGTCGGCAACCGCACCATCATGATGAACAAAGGCCAGATCATCGACGACATCCCCCTGAAAGAAAAACAGCGGTTGACTGTGAACGATTTACTGGACAAGTTCGCGGACCTGCGAAAAAGCGAACGTTTGACCGATGAAATGCTTGAGGAATTGCGACGGGAATACGCTTGAGCGCTTTGGTTTTTAATTGTCACTATTCATAAAAAAGGAGGAAAGCTTCATGAAGAAAAAATGGTTGGCTGCGGGCTTGTTGTTGTCCGCGTTTGTGGCGGCCGGAACGGCTTGGGCGGATCCCATCAAGATCGGCGCATTTTTTGACCTCACCGGTCCTTCTTCCGCGATCGGGACTCCGACAAAGCTGGTGGCTGAAATGGTTGTAAAAAAAATCAATGATGAAGGCGGAATCAATGGCGTTCCCTTGCAGCTTGTGATTGCGGATGACGAAGGCGACCCCACAAAGGCTGCGCTGATCGCAAAGAAATTTACCGAATCCGATAAAGTCGTTGCCATCATCGGCCCCACGCGGACCGACACCGGAATGGCGGCTAAGCCGACCATCGAACAGATGAAAGTCCCCACCTTCATGACGGTTGGTGGAGATGCGGTGATCGCGGGCGGCAAGTTCGGTCCTTTTCACTGGACATTCAAGTCCCCTCAGCGGACCTCGATTGCCGTTCAAAAAATTTATACCTACCTGAAGCAGAAAGGCATGCAGAAAATTGCCATCCTGACCGCGGCCGATGGTTTCGGCAAGGATGGAAAGGCTGCGCTGGAAACCCTGGCCGACGAATACGGAATCAAGATTGTGGCGGCCGAATCCTTTCAGGCAACGGACAGTGACATGACGGCGCAACTCATCAACATCAAGACGGCCTCTGCGGATGCCATCGTCTGCTGGACCATCGGCAAGGCCGGCTCGATCGTGGCCAAGAATGTCAAACAACTGGGCATTCAGGTTCCGCTTTTCCAATGCCACGGGCTTCCGGATCCCAAATACATCGAGCTGGCCGGAAAGTCATCCGAGGGCAATATCATGCCGTCCACAAAATTGATGGCGGCCTCACAGCTTCTGGATACCGACCCCCAGAAAAAAGTCATTCAGGAGTTTATTCATTTGTATCAGGATGTCTTTCACTATGACCGGCAGTTCCCCATCAATACCCACTCCGGCTATGCCTGGGATGCGATATACATTGTCGCCAACGCCATGAAAAAAGCCGGCACGGACAATGAAAAACTTCGGGACGCCATCGAAAAAACCACGGGCTATGTCGGGGTCAGCGGTACGTATCACATCACGCCCGAAGATCACAACGGGCTGGGGATGGACTCCATGGTTCTGGTTCAGATCTCAGAGGGCCAGTGGAAATTGCTGCAATAGATTATGATTCGCCGCCAGAATACCTCCGGCTAAGCCGGAGGCCTGACTCTTGCCGGTGTGGATTTGTCGGCTGAACGATGATTGAGCTTTTTGTCAATCTCTCGGATGATGATGCCGATACCTGCCTGCTGGTTCTGGCATCCGCGGGGATTACTTACCGGGTGTCCGGGCAGCCGACAACT
>Ga0268283_1000340_pt1 | contig 35632 bp, 32 predicted proteins | sample saktaG_13_FD_190140 | JGI IMG/M metagenome (GOLD analysis project Ga0268283, IMG submission 190140) | Saline water microbial communities from Sakinaw Lake, British Columbia, Canada - sak_2013_06_06_36m | ecosystem: Environmental > Aquatic > Non-marine Saline and Alkaline > Saline ...
GTACAAGGTGAAACATAATCTGTGGAGCGATTATCTCCGTAAAGAATTACGTCACCCGCATGTTCCAGCATACCAACTTATCTAAGCGAAAGTCCTAAAAAACTAGATACCTAAATCTTACTGAGAATCTTCTCAACTTAAGAATCGCATGACTACAAAAATCCAAGACGTGATAGTTCGCGTGATGGAAGCACGCCACCATGATCCCTTCACGGTTCTTGGACGTCATCCCCATGGATTAGGGGAAGTGATCCGAGTGTTCCTCCCAGAAGCTGAAACCGTTGAGCTTTTGCATGGGGCAGAATCTTTCACCATGGCACGCGTACCAGACACTGACCTATTCGAGTGGAAAACAGACCGTACCCAGTGGACTGCTCGTTATCAATTACGGTGGTGGGACAAAGAAGGTCTTGCTCATGTCCAATACGATCCTTATACCTTTTTACCTCAGATTCCAGACTTTGATCTACACCTTTTTGGAGAAGGACACCATTGGAATGCCTACCGTTTCCTTGGCGCGCACCCCTGGATCGCAGAAGGCATTGAAGGGGTTTTATTTTCGACTTGGGCACCCAATGCAGCTCGAGTCAGTGTAGTAGGAGATTTTAATTGTTGGGATGGCCGTGTTCATGCCATGCGGGTGCGTGGTGGGAGCGGTCTTTGGGAACTGTTCATCCCAAACATCACAGCCGGTGCTCTTTATAAATTTGAGATTCGAAATCGAGAGCACGGCACCTTACACCTCAAATCAGATCCCTACGCTCAACAGTTCGAAGTTCGTCCTGCTTCAGGTTGTGTAGTCACCGCACTCAGTAGCCACGTTTGGAATGATGATGTGTGGCTGGCTCGTAGGCCGGAGGGACAATGGCAACATGGTCCCGTTTCTATCTATGAAGTGCATCTTGGTTCTTGGGCACGAGATTCTTCTGGTGGATTTCTTTCTTACCGTGAATTGGCGCACCGGATTTCAGCGCATGCCCTCGCGCTCGGATTCACTCACATTGAATTGTTGCCTATTACCGAACACCCACTGGATGCCTCGTGGGGGTACCAAGCACTGGGTTATTTTGCACCAACGAGCCGTTTTGGTACTCCAGAAGATTTTAGATATTTCGTAGATTACTGTCATCAGCAGGGACTCGGGGTCTTATTAGATTGGGTGCCTGGTCATTTTCCAAAAGATCTGCACGGATTGGCACGCTTTGATGGCACTCCACTCTACGAATACGAAGACCCCCGCCTAGGTGAGCACCGCGATTGGGGTACTTTGGTCTTTAATTACGGACGTAATGAAGTCAAAAATTTCCTGTTGACTAGCGCGCTCTACTGGGTCGAAGAGTTCCATATCGATGGTCTTCGAGTAGATGCCGTGGCTTCTATGCTATACCTCGATTATTCGAGAAAATCAGGTGAGTGGCTCCCAAATCGGCACGGTGGACGAGAGAACTTAGAGGTTATCGATTTTCTTCGTGAATTAAATACTATGTTGCATGGTCGCCACCCGGGAGTTTTGGTAATCGCCGAGGAATCAACTGCTTGGCCCATGGTTTCTCGTCCGGTGTGGCTCGGAGGCCTTGGGTTTACCCTAAAGTGGAATCTAGGCTGGATGCACGACACCCTAAACTACTTCGCTAGGGATCCAATCCACCGCCATTACCACCACCAAGACCTTACTTTTGGGATGATCTACGCTTTTTCGGAGAATTTTGCTCTGCCTCTTTCACACGATGAAGTTGTGCATGGCAAAGGATCTCTTCTAAATAAAATGTTCGGGGACCGTTGGCAAAAATTTGCGAATTTGAGGTTGCTCTACGCTTGGCTCTATCTCCAACCAGGCAAGAAGTTACTTTTTATGGGGGCCGAACTGGCACAAGTACGCGAGTGGAACCACGATCAGAGTTTAGATTGGGGATTACTAGAAGACCCTGCACACCTAGGTATTCTTCAGGTGATCAAAGATTTTAATCACATCTACAAAAAATACCCTGCTTTACATCGTTACGATTTTGAAAACAAGGGATTCGAATGGATTGATTGCAACGATGCTTCCCAGTCCGTCGTCAGTCTCTTGCGACGAGGAGATTCTCACTTTTTAATGGCAGTATTTAATTTTACTCCGGTCGTGCGCAATCACTATCGTGTGGGTGTACCGACGCAGGGCACCTACCAGGAAATCTTAAATACAGATGCCCATTGTTATTGGGGAAGCGGAGTAGGCAACGGAGGTACCGTTTCCACAGAAAAAATTCCTTGGATGGGGCGTCCCTATTCTTTATGCTTATGTTTACCACCCTTGGGTGCATTGATTTTAGCCCCAATGTAATTTTTATGGCTAAAATAATTCAAAATTTTTCAATATTCTGAGAGGCTGGAAGAAGATGAAGCACTCAGAAGGTTTTCTTGACTCAACAAAAGTCGATTCTCATTTATGAAATGTACTGTTTCTGAATTTCGTGTTTGGAAGAATAAGAAAATAACGTTGCTCGGTATGTCTGGGGTAGGAAAAACACGGCTCTCCGCTATTTTGCGTAGGCATGATTGGTTTCACTACTCCGGAGATTATCGAATTGGGACTCGCTATTTAGATGAGGATATCCTAGATCTAATTAAACAAGAAGCCATGCAAATTCCTTTTTTGCGAGATCTCTTGCGAAAAGATTGGATTTCTATTCGAAATAACATCAAAGTGGACGATCTTGGTCCGGTGTTGTCTTTTGTAGGTAAGTTAGGCAATCCTGAGCTTGGAGGATTATCTCTTTCAGAATTTGTGAGGCGTCAAGAAATCTACCGAAGGGCAGAGATTTCCGCAATGCAAGATGTCCCTAATTTTATCCGAAAAGCACAGGAGGTATACGGCTACCAAAATTTTGTTAATGACGTAGGAGGTTCCTTATGTGAATTAGAAGCCCCAGAGGTCATCGATTTACTAGCACAACACACGTTAATTTTATATGTCAAGGTAACCACTTTGGAAGAAGAACAGGCATTGATTCAACGTGCTCAATCGGATCCAAAGCCGTTGTATTATCGTCCTACCTTCTTACAAGAACAATTACCTTTGTATTTGAAAGAACACGAGTTAGAATACTCTGCTTCTATAGAACCTAATGATTTTTCCCGATGGGTTTTTCCACGCTTGTTTCATTCTCGATTGCCAAGATACGCTGCTATTGCAGATCCACTTGGATATACGGTAACTTCTCACGAAGTCGGTGCTATTCGAAACGAAGCCGATTTCTTAGCACTCGTCGAAAACGCCATCGCACGACAAAACGGTTGATTCCATTTGGAGGGGGAAAATGCCACTTGTCGCACACAATGCTTTGCCGAGCTTCTCGCGCTTAAAACAAGAAGGGCTTTCCGTTTTACCTGCGAACCGTGCGGTACAACAAGACATCCGCGAATTACACGTTGGATTGTGTAATATGATGCCAGACGCGGCACTGGAGGCTACGGAGCGGCAATTTTTTCGATTAGTCGGACAAAGTAATCCTATTGCTCAATTTTATGTGCATCCTTTTACAATAGATACTTTACCGCGCGGAGAATCTGCCAAAAAACACATTGCCAATTTTTACGAACCATTTTCTAAAATCCGTGAAGACGGTTTGGATGCTCTGATCATTACCGGAACCAACGTTACTTGTCAAAATTTATCACAAGAACCTTTTTGGGATCCCCTCATTGAAGTGATCCAATGGGCACGGCAACACGTTACTTCTACTTTATGTTCTTGTCTAGCAACTCATGCGGTACTGCAATTCTTTTACGACCAGTGTCGAGTACCAATGCAAAAAAAATGTTGGGGAGTTTATTCCCATCGAGTATTGGACAAACGACACCCTTTGGTTAAAGACATCAATACCAGATTCGATGTTCCTCATTCTCGTTGGAATGATATTTCTCGAAAACAATTTGAAATAGCAGGTCTCCACATTTTGGCTGAAAGTGAAGAAGCGGGTGTTCATTTAGCGGTCAGTCCAGATCGATTAAGCATGGTATTCTTTCAAGGACATCCAGAATACGATACCATTTCGTTACTCAAAGAATATAAACGGGACGTCGTATTGTATGCTGCTGGAAAAAAGGAGGAATATCCTTTGTTTCCCGAATACTATTTCAAATTAAAAGAACGTTCCATTTTGGAAGAATATCGAGATCGGCTCGTATTGGCTAAAAATGTCGGAGATCCGCTTCCTTCTTTTCCAGTGCATTGGGTAGATCGTCGCCTTGATAATACTTGGCATGACACTGCCGAAGCCGTGGTAGGAAACTGGATGGGTTGTATTTACCAAGTGACTCATTCTGATCGAAGACACCCTTTTATGGAAGATGTAGATCCAAAAGATCCATTAGGTTTAGTGCGAGCCGAACGTGAAATTATTGGCGATTGAAACCTCTACGGATGCGTGTTCTTGCGCTCTTTGGTTTCATGGAGAGGTATTGGAACGTTTTGAGCTTTCACCAAGGAAACACGGAGAATTGATCTTGTCTATGGTCGATTCCGTTTTAGCAGAAGGGGAAGTTTCTCTCTCAGATCTTGACGGCATAGCATTTGGTCGCGGCCCAGGAGCATTTACAGGATTGCGAATTGCAGCTGGAGTTACACAAGGTTTAGCGTTTGCTCACGATCTTCCAGTAGTGCCAGTTTCTTCTTTGGCTGCTCTAGCTCAAGGCGTTTTGATTCCAAAAGAAGTAAAAAATGTTTTTACTATCCAAGATGCTCGCATGGGTGAAATCTATTGTGGCGCGTTTTCTTGTGATCCATTCGCAGAACCTCTCCTCCAAGAGCAAGTATGCAAACCAGATCAAGTGATCATTCCCAAACAAGATGGGCATTGGATGGTGGTTGGTACTGCTTGGAAAATTTATAGTCAAATATTAGAAAAGGTATTTTCTGGAAGAGATCTTCTATTCTCAGAAAACCAGTATCCTAGAGCAAAAGAGGTTGCCTATCTTGGTGAAAAACTGCTATTTTCTGGGTTTGGGGTATCTCCAGAACAAGCAATTCCCGTATATTTAAGAGATGAAGTAGCCCAAGTTCCAAAAAAACCGATTTAACGTGTTAAACTGTGCGTCTCAAAAATGGAGGACTTTATGTTTATTCAAAAACGCAGTGCTTTTGCACTTTCATTGATCATTACTATATTTACACCCGCTTGGGCAGGTTCCCCGGTAGAACAGGCGATTGACAAGCGCGAAGACCTGATGAAGAACCTAGGAAAGCACATAAAGGGGGTCAAAAAGGCTCTTGGGGAAGGCGGATCCGCAGCAGCAGATGCGGCTCAGATTGTCTCTTTAACTAAGACCCTTGTGCAAGATCTCAAAATCTTGTTTCCGGAAAATTCCGATAAGGGAGATAGCGAAGCCAAACCAGAAATTTGGACACAATGGGCTGATTTTGAAAAAGCTGCCAGATCAGCTTCTGAAAAGGCCAAAGCGTTGCATGAAGCCGCAGGAAGCGGAAACCACGAAGCGATTGCTTCTGCCTTCAAAGACATGGGTGGGGCCTGCAAGTCTTGCCACCAAGACTACCGCGCCGAAAAATAAGTTTAGAAGGGGATCTGGGTGAAGAATCTTGGTTTGGCTGCGAGCCTTTTTGGCTTAGTTACGGTGGCATCTGGTGCGGAAGAAGGGTTAACACAGCAAGGGGAGTACGTCTTCAAACTCGCCGGTTGTCAAGCCTGTCATACAGACACAAAAAACAAAGGTGCCTTTCTTGCTGGAGGGCGTGCTTTGGCGACTCCCTTTGGCACTTTTTACACCCCAAACTTAACTCCAGATCCTACCCATGGTTTGGGACACTGGCGCGAGGAAGAGTTCGCACGTGCTTTGCATTTTGGCATTAGTCAGTGTGGGCTTACTTATTTTCCAGTGTTTCCTTACCCTTCTTACACGAATATGCACCGTGACGACATCCATGCGTTGTGGGCATATCTACGTACTGTATCCCCAGTAGAAAAATCCAATTCCCCTCACGACATACCTTGGTATTTAGGATGGTTGACGAGTTGGGTTTGGCAATGGTTGTTTTTCTCACCTGAACCTGAAATTACGAACGAACCTGAAGCAATCAAGAGTTTTACAAAAGAAGCCCAGAGCGTGCAACGTGGACAATACATTGCCACGGCTCTAGCACATTGCCAAGAATGTCATACCCCTAGGACACCTTTTGGAACCTTGCAGAAAGGAATGGCCTATGCCGGAACAAAGGAAGGGCCAGAGGGTGCAAAAGTGCCTAATATCACTTCTGACAAAAAAACCGGAATTGGCGAATGGAGTCACACTGACCTAGTCGATTTCTTCAAGGAAGGTTCTTTGCCGAATGGAGATTATACTGGTGGGTTAATGGCAGAAGTGGTCGAGAACGGTTTGAAATTTTTGACTCCGCAGGATGCAGAGGCATTGGCTAATTACATTGCAACGCTGCCAGCCATTTCGAATTCTATTCGAAAAACTTCTTCCCCTTGATTAAAAATCAGTGTTCGGCCTACACAAAAGGGTTGTAATCTCTCTTGGATTAGAAAAGGGAATTGCAGCCCTTTTTGGGATGGTGATCTTAGTTGGTTTAGGAGAGAGAATGGCAGAGAGGTTCCTGCCAATCTATCTTCTGGCATTGGGGGGAGGTACCCTTTCAGTTGGTTTGTTGAATGGGTTAGCCAATCTCCTCAATGCTCTATATTCTTTTCCTGGTGGCTATGCCAGTGATAAGTTAGGGTACAAACGCGCACTTCTGTTGTTCAATGGTATTGCCATGTTGGGATATGGCATTGTTATTTTGGTGCCCAGTTGGCAAGCAGTTCTTTTAGGATCCGTTTTATTTCTTTCTTGGAGTGCAATTTCTTTACCTGCCACCATGGACATGGTGTCTTCGGTGTTCCCAAAAGACAAACGAACCTTAGGAGTTTCATTGCATTCCCTTGTCCGACGCATACCAATGGCATTGGGACCCATCATAGGGGGTGCATCGATCAGTATTTTTGGAGAAATTCGAGGAATTCAAGTCTCATTCTTCTTTGCACTAGTCCTCGGGGGGGTTTCCTTGGTTCTGCAACAGACTATGATTGCAAGTGATAAGAAGAATCCAACGGAAAAGTTATCTATAAATTCTTACGGGATCTCTTTATTAAATGGGCCATTAAAAAATTTATTAGTATCTGATGTTTTAATTCGGTTTTGTGAGCAAATCCCGTATGCTTTCATTGTGGTTTGGTGCATTCGGCTAAATCAAATTAGTCCAGTTCAATTCGGAATCTTAACTAGCGTCGAAATGGTAACTGCAATATTGGTCTATCTTCCAGTTGCCTATTTAGCAGACAAAAGTACGAAAAAACCTTTTGTGACTACCACTTTTCTATTCTTTTCTGCATTTCCACTCGTATTATTAGTATCTCATTCCTTTTGGGCACTTGTCGTTGCTTTCTGTATTCGTGGACTCAAAGAATTTGGCGAACCTACGAGAAAAGCACTCATCATGGATTTAGCACCAGAAGGCAGGAAAGCTGCTACCTTTGGGCTGTATTATCTATTAAGAGATATCATCGTTTCCGTGGCTGCATTCGGCGGTGCACTTCTTTGGGATGATTCCACAGCAAATTTTTTAGTACAGGCAACCGGTATTGGAAAAAGTCTATTGCCTTTTTTTCAATCCATTGCTTCTCCAGAAACAAACCTTTTAGCTGCTTTTGTTTTTGGTTTAATGGGAACCGTGTATTTTATCCTTTTTGGTACGGATCTCCCTGACCAAGAATCGCATTAAGGACAAGTTCTGGAGATAACCCATGCAGACATTCTGTAGTTCGCAGTCGGCAAATTCGACGCAGGCAAGGACTACATTGGAGATCGTTACGTCGTAAAATGATTGCATTCGGATGTAGAGGCGGAGTTCGATTAGGATCTGAGGAGCCAAAGACTGCGACTACGAATCGATCCAGAGAAGCTGCTACGTGCATCAATCCAGAATCATTGGTCACTACGGCACTTGCCAAGGCTAGTAGGTCTACTGAATCTAAAAGTGAAGTTTTTCCAACAAAATCGTAAATATTTTCATTGGCAAGTTCTTGGATCTGTTTAGAAGTGCTACTGTCTTGAGGAGATCCAAAAAGCCATACTTGCCACCCGTTGCGAGCGGCTTCGCGTGCCACCGTTGCAAAATGTGTGACAGGCCACTGTTTTGCAGGGCCAAATGCTGCCCCTGGACACAAAGCTAAAATGGGTTTGGATTGTCCGATTCCAAAGTTTTTTAAGAGTGTGTTTACATGCTCACGATCCGCAATTAAACGTGGCAATGGAACGGAAGTAGGGAGTAGTGTTTTTGGTGGAAGGCCAAGTGCCACAAATTCTTCTACCATCTTCCCCACGATGCGAGGGCGGATATCATTAAGCAATCCCCAACGCATTTCGCCTAACCAACCGGTTCGACGTGGGATTCCTGCAAAATAAGGGATCAATGCAGATTTTAGGGAACGTGGAAAAAGAATGGTCTGTGAATACTGTCGAGTACGTAGTGCTTTACCCATATCCCAACGGGTTTTCAGATCAAAACGACCATGCCCGATTGGTAGAGTTAGTATGTTTTGCACTTCTGGCATTCTTTCTAACAGTGGTGCACTCCAAGAAGGTGCCACTACGTCTATGACTACTTCTGGATCTTGTATTTTTAAAACTTGAAACACACTTTGGGTCATCACTAAGTCCCCAATCCAAGAGGGACCTATGATTAAAATCTTTTGATAGGACATGTTTTTGAAATCAAAAAAATTGTGGATATTAGGAATACTTTTATTGGGAGGTGAGTGTTGGTTCTCTTTACCTCCTGTCTTTTATGCTGATGGCCTAATTCAAGTAATAGGCGACAAAACGCAAGTAGCCACTACTATCGCCATTCTGCGTTCTCGTTTGCTACTCGGAAAGGTTTTGGACGAGCTTAACCCTCAAGCAAATCGCTCTTCTATTTTGCCATTCCTCCAAGATCGTTTACGCATTAGAGAAGAAGTGATCGGCTCAGGTATTTTGAGAATAGAGTTGCGCGGTGAGCAATCTGATAGGCTCGTAGAAACCGTAGACACCATCATACGATACTGTCTACAAAATTGTTTTCAAGAAAGTGGGTTAGAAAAAGCACGCAGTGTTTTGGAAACAGCTATTACCGCTGAAACTGAAGAACTTCAAAAAATCAGCCTTTTACAATCTCAACAATCCATGCAAACAGAACGAGTGCAAGAAGAAGTAGAAAAGACACTTTTACAAGAAATAGAACTTCTCAAGCAAAAACGAGAAGAAGTAGTTCGGAGATTAGGCCTAGAACACCCGGTTACTCTTGCTTTAGATGCCAAGATCGCAGGTTTGAATCAATCGAAAACTATAAAACCACAATCCAAAATAGACCCAATACACACTTGCCTACCTTTTCTAAAGCAATCGCTGGAGGAAATCGACACACTTCCTAGGATACGGGTAATCGATTCTGCCATTCTTCGAGAATCTAGTGTTTGGGCTCGATTTTAACCTGTTGGAATCCGGCATAGGTTGTCCCGTTATCCTAATCAAACTGAACGAGTGTAATCATTCCCCGTCGTGTAGTGACTATCCCGCGACGTTTAAGTTCATCCGTGATTCGCAATAAGACTTGATCTAAGTCGTGGTTAGAAAATAGCCATACCCTGTGGCCTGCCTTCTGAAGACGAGTTATCTCGTTTTCTAACCATCCTGGATCTGGAATCGAATAGACAAAACCGCCAATCGGCCGCCACTCCATTCCAGTTGGCGTACCAATAAGCTCGAGATGATCGCCAACTGTTCTGGTGAATAATTGATTTTCTTTGGCTAGGACGGAGCCTCCTCGAGAAGGACGATTTTCGTAAGCAGGACCTTCCGCGGAAGCAATCTTTTTGAACCATGCTAGGCGTTCTAGGTCTGGTTTTTTCCAATCAGTGGTGTAGAAGAGCCAGGCCGTTGCTCCGCGGGCAGTAATATACACGGCGTCTCCCGGTGCTCTCTGTGTGCGCCAACTTGCAATGGCTTCTCTCGGATCTTGCTTTAGGAGGCCTTCCGAATACTTAAAACTTCCGATCGTCGCGGGTACCGAAAAACACGCAATAACCAATAGAATCGCAGATACTTGCGCTGAAGGTACTAGTCGAGTAATCCATTGAATTAAAGATTCTAAACCATTGGCAGAGAGGATAAAGAAAAGAGGTGCAGCGTATAACATCAATCTTGCGTGAACGGGATAAAACCCAAATGCAGACACAAACAACGCAATAAGTATAGGACCTGCAAAAAGGAAAAACCGTGAAAGTTGATCTCTTTGGTAAACGAGTCCTATTAAGATCAGCATCCCAAAGAGAAAAGTAGGAAAACTAACATATTCATTGTAATACAGGATATTCCCTAACACTTCAAATACAACTGTTTGACCGTTTTGTAAGATGTGTGTAGGAGTTAAAAAAACAGGGCTCCAGTATCTTTGCATCATTTCCATACTGGCAATGTTATGGTATTGAAAAAAGTATAATATGGTAAAAATGCTGCCCCAAGAAAACGCTAGGCTAAAAATTCTATTCCAAGTTTTGCGATCATGTCCCATCGAAACGACCATGCCCAAACCAATACCAGCCAGGGTGAATACCGAAGGGGTTGAAACTAGTATTGCAAGAGCACCTAGCAAACCTAAACGTAGCCAAGGCCGATAGTCTGGCTCACTATTTATAACTGAAAGGCCAACAAGCAAGAGAGCGCAACTAACCAGTGCGTCTAATTCATAAGGTTTAATCTCTGTGGCATACCGTAGGAGCCAAGGAGAAAGTGAAATACCTGCCGTGACAACCCAAGCAAATGATGGAGCGAGAATTGCGTGAGCCAGACGCCACACTAGCAAAATTAAGGCAATACTTACAAGCACGGGTACAAATCGCAAGGCGTACCCGTTGACCCCAACAAGTGTGGTCATAAACTTGACTGCCCATAGGAACGGAATAGGAGCTGTCTGCTCGAAATCGAGACCCCCTGCTAGATCCAAGAAATTCCTGCTGAGGATATTCAGTACGAGTTTTTGTTCGTCAATTTCTAGGGGGCGATTTATCAAGTAGGTAGTGATTCTAAATGTGATACCTACTGCAACCAATGCAAATTCAAAATAGCGAATCAACCAATTAAAATTTGATGGTGGCGTGTTCTGTAGATAATTTGAGATAGAGCCATCCCACCCGCACTTCTTGCAAGTCTGCTCTACAAACTCATGTGTACACCTTTCGTAGCCGTACAATCGGTGCGCACATTCATTGCACAAATGAGACATTGCAGACGAGTTTGGAAAATAGCTACTCCCACATTCGTCGCATTTCTGGTTTTGTTGGCCTACCACGGTATAATTTATAATACTGGGTAATCGGTGTAACCCTCTACTCCAAAAGCAAAAAAACTCTCTGGCCGAGGTGTATTTAGAGGTGCATTCAGCAAAAACCGTTTTGGAAGATCTGGATTGGCAATAAACAATTTTCCAAAAGCAACAGCATCTGCTTTTCCAGAAGTGAGCAACTCTTCTGCGCTTTCCTTGGTTAATCCCTCATTGGCAATCAATGGGCCTCCAAAAGAAGCCTTAATTTCTTGAGAAATTCGATCCGGTGCTAATGATTCTCGAGTGAACAGGAAAGCCAATCCGCGCTTTTTAGCTTCTCGTGCAACGTAGCAGAAGGTTTTTGTAGGATTACTATCCCCCATGGTGTTAGAGTCACACCTAGGTGCCAAGTGCAAGCCAACGCGATCTGCCCCCCAAACGGAAATCGCTGCATCTGTGACTTCTAACATCAGGCGCGCACGGTTTTCAATGGAACCGCCATATTCGTCGGTTCTGTGATTGGTGCTGTCTTGTAAAAATTGATCGAGCAAATAACCGTTAGCACCATGGACTTCTACACCATCAAATCCTGCTCGTTCTGCATTTTCTGCTCCCTTTTGGTAGGCCAGAATAATCTCCGGGAACTCTTCTATGGCTAGCGCACGTGGGGTAACGTAAGGTTTTAATGGCCGAATCAAGCTCACATGCCCAGCAGGAGCAATGGCACTCGGAGCTACTGGCACAGCTCCTCCCAAGTAAATTGGATCCGAGACCCGACCGACATGCCAGAGTTGCATTAAAATGCAGCCACCCATTTCGTGAACAGCTTGGGTAACCTGTTTCCAACCTTCTACTTGTTCTTTTGACCAAATGCCAGGAGTGTTTGGGTAGCCTAAACCCATCGGGGTCACCGAAGTGGCTTCACTTAAGATAAGGCCAGCACTTGCCCTTTGTCGGTAGTATTCAGCCATTAAAGCATTGGGTATTCGCTCTATACCAGCACGGCAGCGTGTTAAAGGTGCCATGACGATCCGATTTTTGAGCAAAAAGGCACCCATTTGCACTGGCGAAGAAAGAATCGACATGTTTTTCCCTTTGGAGTTTACTAGCGAATTTCGACGGTGCTTTTCTGTTGTAACTCAACCACGTAGCGACGTAACATTTCCTGTTGCATAGCAGCTTGAAGCCTAGTCTTGACTTGGTCAAATTCGGGAGGGTGTGCTGGGCGTTTTTCCAGCACTTCAACCACATCCCAACCATTCACCGCCTCTAAAGGTTCGGAAACCTGTCCTGTCTTAAGTTTAGATAATTGTTCGACGGTCTGAGCAGACATAGGAGTAATCCAACCAATTTCTCCACCTTTCCTCGCGCTTTCAGTATCTAAAGACTGTAGAGCAAGATCCGCAAATGGCTTGCCTTCTTTGGCATCTGCAGAAACCCGCTCGGCTTCCTCCTGAGTTTTTAATAATACGTGCCGAACTCGATACTCCTCTTTGGGAAAATTTTTCGCCCAAGCATCGTATTCTTCGTGTAATTGACTATCCCCAATGGGATGTTCTTTGAGGTATCGATCTGCTCCTGCAGTGAATAAAATTTGGCGCGTTGCAGTGGCTATTGCTTCCTTAACCTCTTGATCTTGATCAAGTTTTTTCTTTTTGGCTGCTTGGACAATTAGCTCATGTGCTACTAATTCCTCTGTAATTGCTCGACGGCTTCTGGCATCGTCGGGTAGGTTAGGATTCCCCTTCAGGACTTGCTCTACCTCCCGATTAGAGATAATGACCTTGTCTACTTTCGCGGCATAATCAGCAGATAAAACAGGAGGTGCAGAGGCGAGTGTGCCCAAAAGGGCTAAAAGAGGTCTGGAAGCAAAAACCAAGGATCGATTAGACATACGCTCGTCGTTGAACTCAAATAGTGAAGTTCCACCATTATACCACTTTGAGAGTGTGACCTATCATGACCCATACCGTTTCTTTATATGTTGGCGAAGAACTGAGCAAATACGGATTCGATTTCGGCCACCCTTTTGGGCGCACACGCCAAGGAGCTTTTTGGGATGAGGTACGAGGGTATGGTTTGGATGGTTGGGCGCGCTTGCGAGACCCGATTTCTATAGCACGCTCTTGGATTGAACTTTTCCATACTCCCGAATATGTTTCCTTTGTCCAAAAGAGTTCGGAGACCGGTCAAGGCTACTTAGACCACGGAGATACTCCTGTTTTTCCGGGCATCTATGAAACGTCTTCCTTCGTGGTTGGCTCCGTGGTTCAGGCGGTGCGCGAGGTAATGGAGAAAAAAACCCGTCATGCCTTTATCCCAATCGCAGGACTGCACCACGCTCGGCCAGAACGAGCTGCGGGATTTTGTGTTTTCAATGATCTCGGAGTGGCCATTGAAGTTCTGAAATCCGAGTATGGACTTTCCAAAATTGCTTACGTAGATATTGATGCCCACCATGGGGATGGGGTCTATTATCCTTTTGAGTCTGATCCTGCAGTCATTTTTGCCGACCTGCACGAGGATGGTAGATTTTTGTATCCTGGCACTGGCCATGCTCATGAACAGGGCACCGGAAAAGCCTTGGGAACCAAGCTTAATATCCCGCTGCGTCCAGATACGGATGATGAAGGATTTTTTGCGCTTTGGCCACGCGTGGAAGAGCACCTGCGTAGCCAATGTCCGGAGTTTATTTTGTTGCAGGGTGGAGTAGATAGTTTAGCTGGAGACACGTTAAGCCATCTTCGGCTTTCGCCACGTGCCCATGCTTTTGTCACAAAACGTTTAATTGAAATTGCAGAAGATTTATGCGAGGGTAGACTGGTTGTGACGGGAGGCGGTGGTTATAACCTCTCAAATGTGGCGCGTGGCTGGACTGCGATTTTGCGTGCTTTGTTGGGGCTAGAATGAAATTTATCAGTATGCGCGAAGTACCCGTCCTTCAGGGCGGGAAGGATGTCAGTCAAATGAGGTGGTTTAGAAATTTGCACTAATCCGCCTCGCTTGTTACAATGTTGGCGTTGTTATCGCGTACGCGAAATACCCTTGGCCGGGTGAAAAGGCTCAGCGTGTGAGTGCTCCTTCAAAAAGCCAGCACTAGTTAGGGGTTGTATTTCTAAGGTGGGCTACGAGCCCATTTTTTTTTAGCCCAGAAGGATGCCTCCGAAAGGCGGTGGGTCAAACGTGCCCAAAACTCAACGGTTACTAGAACAAATGATCGAACCCATGGTAACTGCCATGGGATACGAGTTCGTTGGACTTGAGTTTCTCGGACAAGCACGTCGGTACCTCGTACGAGTGTACATTGACAATCCAGTTGGAGGAATTCGCCTAGAAGATTGTAGCCGAGTCAGTCACCAAATTAGTGGCCTCCTAGAGGTAGAAGACCCGATTCCAGGTCCCTACACGTTGGAAGTCTCTTCTCCGGGGTTGGAACGTCCCTTATTTGGAGAGCGTGATTTCCGTCGATTTTCTGGAAAAAAAGTTCAAATAAAACTGTCACCACGCTTGCTTCAGATTTCTAGCCCCCCGCCAGGGATTGTAGGCCGACGCAAGATCACAGGATTGCTCAAAGGAGTGCAAGAAAACTGCATCATCGTGGAAGAAGAAAGGCAAGACCTATCTGTGCCTCTGGAATACATTGAGAACGCACGCTTGGTTTTGTAGTCGTTGCCTGACGGGGAACCTGATTAAAGAGGACGAAAATGAGTAAGGAAATCCTGTATGTAGTAGAAGCAGTTTGCAACGAAAAAAACATTGCTAAAGAAATTATCTTCCAAGCAGTTGAATCTGCTCTGGCAATGGCCACGAAGAAAAGCAAGATTTCGGACATTGATGTCCGTGTTTCGATTAACCGTGATACCGGAGCCTATAAAACCTTTCAGAGATGGTTAGTGGTTCCAGAAACCTCTGAGTATGTGCACCCTACGACTCAGATGCGCCTCTCGCAAGCAAAGGAAAAAAGAGTAGACGTCGAAGTAGGCGAGTACTTAGAGGAAAGCATAGAATCTGTGCCCTTTGGGCGCATTGGCGCGCAAGCTGCTAAACAAGTCATTGTCCAAAGGGTGCGAGAAGCAGAACGTGCACAAATAGTAGAAATTTATCGAAAGCAGGTAGGACAACTGATTACCGGCGTAGTCAAGCGTTTAGAGCGGGGTACGGATCGGAATGGGGTCCTCTTAGATTTGGGAAACAATGCAGATGCCTTTATTGACCGCGCAGACCTCATTCCACGCGAGGCTATGCACAATGGAGATCGGGTTCGGGGTTACCTCAGGGAAGTACGGCCGGAGTCCAGGGGACCACAACTTTTCGTCAGTCGTACCGCTCCAGAATTTTTGATTGAACTCTTCAAACTAGAAGTACCTGAAGTCGGAGAAGGATTGATCGAGATCATGGCTGCTGCTCGGGACCCGGGCCTTAGAGCCAAAATTGCTGTTCGTTCCCAAGGATCTCGCATTGACCCCGTAGGAGCCTGCGTTGGGATGCGTGGTTCTCGGGTACAATCTGTTTCAAACGAATTAGCAGGTGAACGTATAGACATTGTTCCTTGGGATCCAGACCCAGTTCAATTTGTCATCAAAGCGCTATTGCCTGCGGAGGTAAGCTCTGTTCGGGCCGACGAAGAGACACATTCCATGGAAGTAGGTGTTCCAGAATCTCAACTAGCGCAAGCAATTGGCAGAAATGGTCAGAATGTGCGCTTGGCGAGCCAATTAACAGGTTGGTCTCTCAACGTCATGACAGACGTTCAAGCTGAAGAGCAGAGTGAACAAGAGATCAAAGGCTTACAACAGTTTTTTGTGGAGAACCTCGACATAGACGAGGAATTGGCTACCCTCCTAGTGGAAGAAGGATTTTCAACCCTAGAAGAGGTGGCCTACGTTCCGGCACATGAAATGATGGAAATTGATGGCATGGATGAAGATTTGGTTGAAGATTTACGCAACCGAGCCCGGGATGTACTTTTAACACGAGCCATTGTTAGCGAAGAGTCTGAGTCTCCAGAGTTTTCCTCTCTGATGTCCATCCAAGGCATGGATCTTGCTTTGGCTGGAGAACTGGTATCTCGAGGGGTGACGACCCCAGAAGAGCTCGCAGATTTGGCAGTAGACGATCTGCTCGAAGTTGAAGGCATGGAAAGAGATCGCGCATCCAACTTGATTTTAGCTGCTCGCGCTTCTCAGATTGCCGAGCTTGAGCACACTGCCGACATCGGAAAATCTCCATTGAGTATGCAGACATTGAAAGGAATGGATCCCATCCTTGCAAAGACGTTGTTTGCTCAAGGTATCCTCACTAGGGATGATCTAGCAGAGTTGGCGACCAGTGATTTGATGGACATTGCAGGGGTAAGCCAAGAGCGTGCCGCATCCTTAATTATGAACGCTCGCGCCCATTGGTTTTCCAATTAGGACCAGGCTTGACGCCGGGAGTACGAGATGGTTGATGTGACTGTACAGCAATTTGCCGAAGTGGTGGGTATACCAGTAGAACGCCTCTTGGTGCAACTAAAGGAAGCAGGACTCTCTAAGAAAGCACCTGAAGAGAGTATTACCGAACAGGAAAAAGTTCAACTTCTGGGGTATTTACGTCGTAGCCACGGTAGTAAGTCTGCTACTTCTTCTTCAGCACCGCAACGAATTACACTCAAAAGAAAGACAGTAAGTGAGATTCGGACGACGGGCGCGCAAGGTAAATCCAAGACAGTGAGCGTTGAGGTACGTAAAAAACGTACTTACGTCAAACGCGATCAAGAGGAAATAAAGACTCAAAATGTTGTATCTGTTCCTTCTACCACTTCTGTTCCAGAAGAACCAGAAACAAAACATCGAGTAGAAGAGGTAGAGGTCGCTGTTCAGGAAACCCTTGCACTTACAGCAGAGCCTCGTCCTATCGAGGCATCAGCTGATATTCGCGTAGAAAGGGAACCACCCCGAGTTCACGAGGAGCGGTCAGCAACAACGGAAGAGGTTACGAAACCTCAGCAGATAGAAGGTACTGCAGAAGTAATTCCTGTTGTCGTCTCAGAGACTCCCCCTCGTCGGGAATACACTCCTCGCCCTGCTCGCACCGGCGATTCTACTTCTCGTCCTCCAATGCGTGACCGAAATGGACCACGCACTGGGTCTCGTACTTTATCAGGATCTAGCTCGGGTAATCGTTTTCCTTCTTCTAACACTAGCTCTGCAGAAGGTGGTAATACATCCGGAGTTACGGGACAGGCCCGTCCTGTTGGGGCACGCCCACGTCCTGCGGGCGACGGAGATCGGCGTTCTTCGACACCTCGCACCGGTACAGGTGAGAGAAGCAGTGCGCGGCCTCCTGGTCAGCGTCCTACTGAAGGTGGAGAAAATCGGCCAGCGGGCACGCGAGAAAGATCATTTAATCGATCATCTACTTCTGGCGGATCTTCCTCTGGGTCTTCTAGTAGACCTCCTTCTGGAAATCGAGCTCCCACAACGGCACGTCCTGGCGCACCTACTACTAGGACGGGAGACCGACCTACTCCTCGCCCTGGAGAACGCCCTGCTGGTGTTGGGGATCGCTCACGTCCCGGAGATAAGGGAGGCGCACCTACCTCGAAAGTCGGAGTGGGTGGAGGATTAGAAGGTCGTGGTCGGGATCTGACTCGTTCCACGCGCCGTCGAACTCTTGAAAAACGGCCAGAGGAAGAACAAGATTTTGGCCGTGAAGAGTTTTCTCTCAAAGGGATTCGACGCAAGAAGCGTCCAGGTGCAGTAGATCCGCTGTCCGCACGCGGAGCCACTCAGCAGGCTTTCCAGAAACCAGTAGGCCCCGTGGTTCGAGAGGTACTTCTTCCGGAAAGTCTCACGGTTTCTGAGTTGGCCAATAGGATGTCTGTAAAGGCTACGGAAGTAATCAAGGCTCTCATGAAAATGGGAACCATGGTAACCATCAATCAGATCTTAGATCAGGACACTGCCGCCATTGTCGTCGATGAAATGGGGCATAAGTCTAAATTATTAAGAGAGAATGCCTTAGAGGAAGCCTTGGCCGCTGAGCAATCGGTCAGCACAGATCGTGAAACACGCCCACCAGTCGTCACGATCATGGGACACGTAGACCACGGAAAAACTTCTTTGCTGGACTACATCCGACGTACCAAGGTTGCAATAGGCGAAGCAGGTGGCATTACTCAACATATTGGTGCTTATCATGTCCAGACTCAAAAAGGAGTGGTTACCTTTTTAGATACACCAGGCCATGCAGCATTTACAGCCATGCGGGCACGTGGTGCCAAAGTAACTGATATCGTTGTATTGGTCGTGGCTGCCGATGATGGTGTGATGCCACAAACTTTGGAGGCCATTCAACACGCTCGCGCGGCCGAAGTGCCTATAGTCGTGGCAGTGAATAAGATCGATAAACCTTCTGCTGATCCAGAGCGAGTCCGACAAGAACTTGTCCAACATCGAGTTCTGCCTGAAGAATGGGGTGGAGACAGTATTTTTGTAAATGTCTCTGCAAAGAGCGGTCAAGGTGTGGATGCCCTTTTGGATGCCATCTTAGTTCAATCTGAAGTACTCGAACTTCGCGCTTCTAGGAATCAGCGTGCTACCGGAGTGGTCATTGAATCTGCCTTAGACAAAGGCCGAGGGCCAGTGGCTACCCTCTTGATTCAAGACGGTGTTTTGAGGAAAGGGGATATTCTCCTCACGGGACAAGAATATGGTCGAGTACGCGCCCTGCTAGACGAAACTGGACAACAAGTGGAAGAGGCTGGACCTTCCATGCCCGTCGTGGTGTTGGGTTTGTCAGCACCTCCTAATGCAGGGGACCCGGCTGTTGTCGTGGCTGACGAGCGTAAAGCTCGCGAAATTGCTTTGTTCCGTCAAGGTAAGTTCCGAGAAGTGAAGCTCGCTGCGCGACAAGGTAAAGTGTCTTTGGATACTGTCTTCTCGAATTTGGAAGAAGGGGATAGCCGTCAGTTGAATCTAGTCATCAAGGCAGATGTACAAGGTTCTGCAGAGGCATTGAATGAGGCACTCTCCAAACTATCTGGAGAAAATGTTAAGGTTAAGGTGATCTCGTCTGGAGTTGGCGGTATCACAGAATCGGATGTCAATTTAGCAGTGGCTTCGAAGGCTATCTTGATCGGGTTTAACGTACGCGCCGATAGCACTGCACGTCGATTGATCATCGAAGAAGAAGTGGATACTCACTACTATAGTGTTATTTATAACGCGATCGACGATGTTAAGAAAGCCCTCCTAGGCATGTTAGCTCCTGAGTTCAAAGAGGTAATTATTGGCCTTGCCGAAGTTCGTGATGTGTTCCGCTCGCCCAAGTTCGGAGCAGTCGCAGGATGCATGGTAGTAGATGGTACGATTAAGAAAAATAACCCAATTCGGGTTTTGCGTGACCATGTCGTTATTTATCAGGGAGAATTGGAGTCTTTACGTCGTTTCAAGGAAGATGTTGCTGAAGTTCGTGCAGGTTTTGAATGTGGTGTGGGTGTGAAAAACTACAACGATGTTCGGGTAGGTGACCAAATTGAGGTCTACGAGCGCGTTCAGGTGCAACCTACCCTTTAGAATCGAGAGTGTTCCATGCCAAAAGAATTCAGTCGATCTCTTCGCTTTGGCGATCAGATCCAGCGTGGTTTGGCCGATCTTTTAGCCCGTGAGGTCAAAGACCCGCGGGTAGGCATGGTTACTATCACCTCCGTAGAAGTCAGTCGCGATTTGGCCAACGCCAAAGTGTTTTTAACTGTCCTTGGGGATCAATCCGCAGTCCAAGAATCTTTGCAGGTTTTGAAACGTGCCGCAGGTTTTTTGAGGAGTGCGTTAGCTCGTCATCTCAACATGCGAGTTGTCCCCGCTTTGCGGTTTGTGTATGACCCATCCGTAGAACGAGGGATCCACATGGGGCAGTTGATTCGAGAGGCTATTGAATCAGACCGACAACTGCACACTGAAACCCCTACTCCAGATTCCGGTACATGAAACGAACTCAAAAACGCGGACGTGAAGTAGATGGCGTCTTGTTGTTTGATAAACCAGTTGGATTGACTTCAAATGCAGCCCTTCAAGAAGTGAAGCGGCTTTATGAAGCCCAAAAGGCCGGACACACTGGTAGCCTAGATCCTCTCGCTTCTGGTATGTTGCCTTTGTGTTTTGGTGAGGCGACAAAACTTTCTGGTTTTTTATTGGATGCGGACAAGTGGTATTGGGCCGAATTTCATTTCGGAGTGACTACCACTACCGGAGATGCCCACGGTGAAGTCTTAACAACCAAGGAAGTCGGAACGTTAGAAGAGGCTGCAATTCTTCAGGTACTTGCCAAGTACACTGGGTCTATGCAACAAATCCCCCCTATGCACTCGGCTATTAAGGTGCAAGGACGACCTCTTTATACCCTCGCGCATAAAGGATTGACAGTCGAACGTGCTCCTCGGTCTATCACTGTGTACGAATTTAAGTTACTTGAGATAGAAGCAAACCGTATTCGGGTGCACATCCATTGTTCAAAGGGTACCTACATCCGAACATTGGCTGAAGACGTTGGGGAAACACTTGGCATCGGTGCACATGTCAGTGCACTTCGGCGATTATCGGTAGGTCCTTTTACCGGCTCTGATTCCATGATAAACCTGGAACGATTGCGTTCTATAGGAGACTTGGCGGCATTAGATGCTTTGCTTTTGCCCATGGATAGTGCTCTGGGACAATGGCCGTCGGTCTCTCTAGCCAATGACAGTGTGTTCTACATGCGCCAAGGACAACCTGTTTTGGTGCCTCATAGTCCGACCAAAGGTTTGGTTCGCTTGTATACCAGAAAGAAGTCTCCTATTGGCATTGAAAATGGTTCTTTTATTGGGGTAGGAGAAGTTCTTGAGGATGGTCGGATCGGACCAAAACGGCTCCTAGCTTCTTCTTAGTGTTTTAGCGAGGTTTTTAATGACTCCTTCAAGTTTGGTTCTACCGTTGGCTCTAGCCACGACAGCTGTTTTTGCAGATCTTGCTCAGGATTTTCCAAAGATCCGCGAAAGCCTTAAAGCTCTTCCCACGGTTTCGCAAGTAGAAGAGATTCGTCCTACACCGATTACGGGTCTTTACGAAATCATGGTGGGACCCAATTTGCTTTATTTCAGTGAGGACGGTAAGTATTTCTTGGCCGGAGACCTTGTCGAAGCCAAAACTCAAAAAAATCTCACCGTGCCCCGACGTAATGAAGCTAGACTAAAAGCTATCAATGCTCTTGGGGAAGATCAGATGTTTATCTTCACCTCGGAAAAGGCTACAAAACACACTATTACTGTGTTTACAGACATAGATTGCGGATATTGTCGGAAATTGCATCGAGATGTTAAGTCTTACAATGAAAATGGCATTAAGGTACGATACTTGATGTTTCCCCGTGCTGGCAAAGAGTCTAGCTCTTACGAAAAGGCGGTAAGTGCTTGGTGTGCCAAAGACCGGAATGCCGCCCTGACCCGTAGCAAGAATGGGGAAGATGTTGAAAACAAGGAATGCCCAAACCCGATTGTACGGCATATGGCGTTGGGAGATCAAATCGGTGTGACTGGTACTCCTACGATCATTACCGATACTGGAGAGCTCCTGCCAGGGTATTTACCTCCTGGTCCTTTAGCGAGACTGTTAGATCAGGGAGGTTCAGGAGATCTCAGTGGCCAAAGATGAGCGGCGTCGTTTTAGCCGAGTTCCTTTCGATACTGAAGCACAGCTCGTTCGGATAGCGGATGGGCGAGCTGTTGACGTACTCTTATTAGACCTTTGTTTACAGGGAGCACTCATAGAGTTGCCTGTAAGCGGGCTCTCACCAGAGGTTCCGGATTTTATTAAAACCGGAGAAATAGCACGTTTAGATTTATGTTTAGGTGAATTGGAAACTGCTATCTCTATGGAAACCGAAGTTGTACATATGTATGGCCCCCACGTGGGGCTGCGTTGCCGATTAGTCGACTTAGACAGCGTTACGCACTTGCGTCGACTCGTCGAGTTGAATCTCGGGGATCCTGCTCTTTTTCAACGGGAATTTTCGCTTTTGGGATAAAGGCTCCTCGGAGACACCGCCCATGGCATTCGTAAAATCTGACCCTACTCCAAAACATTTTCGTTCTATTGCACTTTGGATGACCCCACCTGCCCAAGGATGGCGGCGTAAGCGTGGGAGTACTGCCAGTCGGGATTTGCTCCAGCCTCTAGCAGCCTTGGGCATCATATTGCTTTTGGTAGGCTTTATCGGATTGCTCATCATGCAGCAGTCGGTCTACCATTCCTCCCTTTTCGAAGGCATTGGCGATTTACAGCGTCAAGCACGTTATATCGTCGATTTCGCCGGTTCTCCTGGAGAAACACATCGACTTCGGGTAGTAGTGGATGAATTTGATAACCGATTAAAACGCCTCATGGCGGAATTGAGGATGCCTGTCTCTATCAATGATACTAAAGTACCTTGGCGATCCTCTCCTGCGCAGTACGCACTCTTAAATCTTTTAGAACATTGGAAGGTTTCTTATCGTCCTAGCCTGCAGACCTTGCTTGGCGATGGTGAAGTCAGCGTAAACGCTCGTGAAGTTTCACATTCTCTAATTTACGAAACAGACAGCATCAGTGATGAGGCTACTAAAGCGGTACGCACCCAATCCTCTCTTTTGTTCATGTCGCAAGTAGTCCTTTTGCTCATGGGTGCCATGGTCACGGGCTTGATCGTAATGCGAGTGAATCATCAGCTTTTGGAACCGTTGGCACACTTAAGGAATTGGGCAAGTCGAATGAGAGGTGGCAACCTTTCGGCTCGAGTTCCTGCCTCTGGCACTGGCGATTTTCTTGAATTGGCCAAAGATATTAACGCATTGGGATCCGATCTTCAGATCTTGACGCGCGACATGGACAACCAAGTTCGTTATCAAACGGAACGATTGGCGCAGAAAACACATTCCCTCCAAGTGCTCTACGATGTTGCCTCTAGTGTCAATAGCGCGCGAGACATGAATGATTTGTTAACCCGTTTCTTGAGCACTTTGGCTGAGTTAGTGGGTGCTGTGGCCGCTACTGTTCGTTTAGTAACCGAAGATGGTTTGCACTTAGTGGCCAGTCTCGGTTTAGAACCTGAAGTAGTCGAACGAGAACGAATGGTTCCTATTGACCGTTGTTTATGTGGTGAGGCAGTGACGTGTGCCGAGCTCAAGAGCCAACCTGATGTTCGGCAATGTGGAAGATTTAATGGATGCCCTTTCCTGCCTTCCGAAGAAGTAGAGATTATTGCAACACCAATGATGTACCAGGATCGGGTACTCGGGGTGTACAGCCTCTTTTTTGAGCCTGCTGGTCTTGCGCTTAGCCAACGCGAGGGTATGAAAGAACTTTTTACCAGTATTGGAAAACACTTGGGCATGGCAGTGGAAAAGGCACGTTTGGATACTGAAGCCAAACGCCTTTCTATTATCCAAGAACGTACCATGTTGGCACATGAACTACACGATTCTTTGGCGCAGACCATTGCCAGCTTACGTTTCCAATCCAAAATGTTGGAAGAAACTCTGCTAACCAACCCAGATACTGGCGCGCTCGCAGAAGCACGTAAGATCCGTTCAGGAGTGGAAGAAGCACATGCGGAACTACGTGAACTTTTGGTTCATTTTCGCGCCAGAATGGATGAAAGGGGCTTAGTTCCAGCTCTCCAAGAGATGGTTGAGTATTTCCGTCGAGAAACAAAGATTTCAACTTTTTTCCAAAACGAGTGTCCACAGCTTAATTTACGCCCAGACCAAGAGGTGCAAGTCTTGCACATTGTCCGGGAAGCCTTAACCAATGTCCGAAAACATAGCGATGCTCGTACCGTACGTGTTTTATTGCAGTGTGAAAAAGATGGTGGATATCGCATTTTGGTCGAAGACGATGGCAATGGGTTGGTGAATAGCAATCAGCAGATTTTGCCTGGGGAAAATGTCGGGCTTTCCATCATGCAAGAACGTGCACGTCGTTTGGGTGGTACTCTTCGGGTGGAAGGTGAACCTGGAGAAGGAACACGCGTGGAATTGACTTGTTCACCGACTACCCAACCACAAGAACTTGGTTCGTACAAAGAGGCTAACTATGCGCGTTCTATTGATTGACGATCACGCCCTATTTCGAGCCGGTTTGGAAGGGCTATTGGAACGTCGTTCTATTCATGTTGTGGGTTCAGTAGGCAGCGGAGAAGAAGGCCTTCGCTTGGCCATGGAATTGAAGATTGATATCATTTTGCTCGATATGCGTATGCCTCACATGGAAGGGGGTGAAGTGCTCAAGATGATCCGTCGAAATGGGGTAACTGCTCCTATAGTCATGTTAACGACCAGTAGAGAAGAACCTGATCTGGTCAATACGTTACGAAATGGTGCTAACGGATATTTGTTGAAAGATATGGAACCCGATGAACTCGTTGATGCGTTACACGAAATCATGCGTGGAGGCATGGTAGTAGCACCTGATTTGGCAGGTATCTTGGCGCGAGTGATCAAGGGGGACGAGAGGGGAACATTACACAACACCCCACTCTCAGAGTTGACCCCCCGAGAACAACAAATCCTCCGCCACCTAGCCGAAGGCCAAAGCAATAAAGTCATTGGACGTGAACTTGGCATTTCGGACGGAACCGTAAAACTCCACGTAAAGGCTATTTTACGAAAATTGGGTGTCCATTCCCGCGTAGAAGCAGCAGTAATCGCAGTAGAACAGGGTCTCTGTAAACATACGGATTCCTGAGGCGTTATGCGCACACATTGGGAAAAGGTTTATTCGAACAAAGAAATTTCTGCATTAAGCTGGTTTCAAAAACGAGCAGAACGTTCTTTAGCAAAAATCATAGAGGCAAAAATACCTTTTGATGCTTCTATATTGGATGTAGGTGGTGGTGCCTCTCCACTGGCAGGAAACCTTTTAGAAATAGGCTATCGAAATATATCAATATTGGACATTTCTAGTTCTGCTTTGGCTACAGCACAAATGGCACTTGGCTCCAAAGCAAAAGACGTACATTGGATTGAATCGGATATTTTGACTAGCGACTTTCCTGCAAATGCGTATGATGTTTGGCATGATCGTGCAGTTTTTCATTTTTTGGGAAAACCAGAAGATAGGCAAACCTATGTGCGAGTTTTGTTGCGCGCACTGAAGCCAGGAGGGCTTGTGGTTATGGCTACTTTTTCAAAAGAAGGGCCAATGCAATGTAGTGGTTTGCCCGTAGTTCGTTATTCTCCAGAAAAGCTGCATGCTGAATTGGGTACTTCGTTTGTATTTTTGGAATCCGAGGAAGAATCGCATTTTACCCCTACTGGAGCTTTTCAAAAATTTCTTTATTGTACTTTTCAAAAACTTCCAATCAATTTGATCATGTCGAGTGGGCTTAAATGAAAAAATTCATGGAATTAGTAGAGGAAGTTCGGCCTCAAGTTCGAGAGGTGTTGCCGTGGGATTTGGATCCTCAATTACAAACGAATCCTGCTTCTTTACTATTGGACATCCGAGAACCTTACGAGTTTTCCGTGGTACACATTCAGGGATCAATCAATGTGCCACGCGGAATTTTAGAGCAGGCTTGCGAGGCTGATTATGACGAGACCGTTCCACAATTAGTTCAAGCAAGGGAAGAGGACGTGATTGTCATTTGCCGTTCTGGGCACCGAAGTGTTTTGGCTGGATACGTGATGCAATTATTAGGTTTTCAGCATATCCGATCTCTTAGGTTAGGACTTCGGGGCTGGAACGATTTTGAATTGCCATTAGTAGACGCTAATGGAAGCACAGTGGATACTGACGAAGCAGATCGATATTTTAATCCGAGACAGGCAATAGCGCAACATCGGTAAATCTTTTGAAAGTCGTTGCCGCGGTAATTACCTACCTACTGCTCTTGTTATCTGGGCAGTTGCTTTGGAAGCACGGTTTGGCGCGTTTGCCTGGTGTATTCCAAAGCAGCCCCGTCGATGTGCTCATTGCCTTATTTTCGTCTTGGTGGATTTGGTCTGGCATTTGGATTTATGGCGCGGCTACTTTGGTGTGGCTCTACCTACTCTCGAAATATGACCTAAGCTACATCTACCCAGTTACCAGTCTCACTTTCGTTTTAGTTCTTCTGGTTTCTTTGTTTTTCTTAGGAGAACCCGTTTCGTGGAACCGCTGGGTAGGTGTACTCATGATTTGTTCTGGTGTGTACGTGGTCTCTTTGCGCTGAAACCAACTAGACTTTATTAAACATAAGGGCAGTTAATACGAAATCTAGGGCTAGTACTGCTAGTGCTGTGTGTACTACTGTTTTTGTGGTGGCTCGACTGACACCCTCCGCAGTAGGAAGCGCATCGTATCCTTGAAAAAGAGCAATCCATGTGGCTGCTAACCCAAAAACCACGCTCTTAATCATTCCATTCCCGATGTCCTTCCGAAGGTCTAACTTAGCTTGCATCTGAGACCAAAAAGCTCCATCGTCCAGCCCTAGTAGACCTACTGCAACGAAATAGCCTCCTAGAATACCAACCGCGCTGAAAATCGCTGCCAAAAGAGGCATCGACACTACTCCGGCCATGAAACGAGGTGCGAGCACCCGCTGAATGGGATCTACTGCCATCATTTCCATGCCAGATAATTGTTCAGTAGCTTTCATGAGGCCAATTTCAGCGGCGAGTGCAGACCCAGCCCGTCCACCAAAGAGCAAAGCACTTACGACAGGCCCCAGCTCCCGAATGAGGGAAAGCGCAACCAATACGCCCAAGGATTGGGCAGCACCAAAACCCACTAATATGTTGTACCCCTGAAGGCTTAAGACCATGCCCACAAACGTACCAGACACTGCAATGATGATTAGGGAGCGTGTGCCCACGGAGTGAATTTGCTTGATCAATTCGCGTGGGTGGCGAAACAATGCAGGCAAAGCCAGTAAAATCGAATACAGAAGCAGGTGGGCACGCCCAAAGTGTGTGAGGGTTTTAAGTGTCCAATGTCCTAGAGCCGAGAGCGAGTGCATCAGGCAAATTCTCCGAGTAAATCTCGTTCTAATGTGGGCGCGGGATAGTGAAATGGGACTGGACCTTCAGCACTGGCGTACATGAATTGGCGTACCCACGGGGAATCACTATCTTTCATCTCTTCAGGAGTGCCTTGCGCAGCTATCTTTCCCCCTGCAATCAGGTACAAATAGTCTGCGATCGCACTCGTTTCTTTTACGTCGTGGGAGACCAGAAGGCTAGTTACCCCAAGATTGTAGTTAAGTGTTCGAATGAAGCGTGCCAACACTCCGAGAGAGATCGGATCCTGACCAGTGAAAGGTTCATCGTACATCACCATCATGGGATCTAGGGCAATGGATCGAGCCAAGGCAACTCGCCTACCCATGCCACCGGAGAGTTGTGCGGGCATGAGGTCTCTAGCACCACGCAATCCAACCGCTTCAAGTTTGAGCAATACTAGATCTCGAATCATCTCTTCGGGCAAATTGGTATGTTCACGCAACGGAAAGGCAACGTTCTCAAAAACGTCTAAGTCTGTGAGTAATGCTCCTGCTTGAAAAAGCATCCCCATGCGTTTTCGCAACGAAAATAGTTCGTGCCTAGTCAGTTGGTGAACGTTTTGGCCTTCTATTTCGATTTTTCCTGAGTCTGGGGTAGCCTGTCCCCCAATCAAGCGTAGTAAAGTGGTTTTGCCTGTGCCACTGGGTCCTAAAATGCCAGTCACTTTTCCTTTTGGGATAGTTAAACTAACATCATCAAAAATGACTCGATCCCCGCGCTTAAAACACAGGTTTTGAATCACCACGAGGGGAGAAGCTAAAACAGGGTCCATCAAAATCTACCTTTTCCAAATGACTAGGCTAGAATTGCACTGGCTAAGATTGAACCATGGTCACCGGAGATTGGGTGATCTATTTGGTGTTCTTCAATAAAGACGTTTGCGAACAAGTTATTCATCCACTGTTTTCCCTCTTGGGTAACCTGGAGGTAGTGTAATGCATCTTCAATGAGTGGACGAACTACTGCCCAAAAGAATTTTGGATAAGAGCGACGCAAATCTTCTGGGTTTTTATAATTGAGAATTTTTGCAGCACCCGTTTCTTCAAATTCTCGATACAACGCAGTGCATTTGATTAAGTATTCCATATCGGCCATCTGTCCGATCAGGTCGGCAGCACGCACCAAACCGGGATAATCTCCCCCGGGCGCATAAGCACTATCCTTTGGAACTGGGAAACGGGTTCGCTCGATACAAGATGCAATCATGTCTGCGTCAAGAACTGGCACGGAAGCAAATCGTTCACGCGCAAAGATTTGAGATCGAGTCACATGATACGGAGTTAAGGCAGCGTCTGTAGAGGAGCGAGACACAGAAACAGTCGAACCATCAAAATCTTTTACGTAGTACCCGACCCCATCTCCGCGGCAGATACCGCGTACATAGCCGATATCATGGCATAGGATCGAAATCACAACATGCAACCAATCTCGAGGAGATACATCTCCACGCGAAAGAAACTTCCCCTTCAGAATATCTTGCCCTGCCTCGACAGCTTGGACTGTGTGGGTAATGCTGTGGTAAGGAGCGTCTGTGTTGGCAACCGTTTCCAGGGCAATTCGGCTGCAATACTCCAAGATTTTGGGATACTCTGGGTTCCAAAGACCGTATAGCTCTAAATAATTACTCTGCAAATGTGCTACGTAGGAATCTATGATCAGTTTTGTGCAGTTAAACATCAGCAGTTTTCTCTATTCCATTCCTTATGGCCTACCCAAGCCAAAGCAAGGTTTGGGTAAACTAACTGCACACGGTAAAAAACAGGATATGATAGACCATTTGCTGGTACGTGTGAAAGACTTTGTCTTTCATCGTGGGAAAGCAGATAGTGCGATTTTAATCTGGAGTCTATTACTATTCAATACCTCCGAGGAGTTACGTAGTCGAATGTACGAGTGATTGATCTTATTATTTTTCTTGTTTTTGGCGAAAACTTATGTTTTCGACCGTGTAACTCCCATTTGCTACCACCTTTACGAGTTCTGCAAAACCAGGGAAAGAAGTATTAACATTAGCACAATCTGAGATCTGAAGAGGGCCTTGGGCGCGCAACCCAGCCATGGTGAAAGCCATGGCAATTCGATGATCTCCGTGGCTATCAATCGTGCCTTCCGAAAAAACACCACCCTGAACCACCATGCCATCGGGGAGGGGAGTAGCTTCTATCCCTAGTGTTCGCAGTCCGTCTGCCATGGCCTGGATGCGATCGCTTTCTTTTACTCGAAGCTCGGCTGCGTCGGTGACTCGGGTTTCTCCCTCAGCGCAGGCAGCTGCCACGAAAATTGCCGGAAATTCGTCGATTGCCAATGGCACCCACTCAGGTCGAACCACAATGCCATGAAGAGGAGCGTAGCGTACAAAAATTTCGGCCACGGGTTCTCCTCCTACGATCCTTTTGTTTCTAATTTCTATAGAAGCACCCATGGCTTCCAATATGTGGAGGATACCTATCCGAGTAGGGTTAATACCCACATGTTCTAGTACCAACTCAGAGCCAGGGCAAATACTCGCACCCACTAAAAAGAAAGCCGCAGAAGAAATATCAGCGGGCACTTCAATGCGCGTAGCCCGTAGCTCTCCTCTTCCTACCAGAGAGACTTTTCGACCTTCATGCTTTATCGAATAGCCAAAACCTGAGAGCATTCTCTCGGTGTGATCGCGGCTTGGTGCTGGTTCTGAGACTGAAGTTTCACCAGTGGCATACAGACCGGCAAAAAGTATTGCAGATTTTACCTGAGCACTGGCCACTGGCGAGAGGTAATCAATGCCTTGTAGATTGGGATTACCCCGTATCCGAAGAGGAGCTGTGCCTTGCGCGGTAGCCTCAATGATCGCGCCCATCTTTGAAAGGGGATCAATCACACGACGCATGGGACGACGAGAAAGGGAAGCATCTCCAACCAACACGCTATCAAATGATTGACCCGCCAATAGGCCTGCCATGAGACGCATCGATGTCCCAGAGTTGCCAAGGTCCAGCGGTTCTGTTGGTGCTTGCAAACCATACAAGCCAACACCTTGGATCGTAACTCTGCCATTGTGGGGACCTTCAATCTGGACGCCCATAGCCCGAAAGGCACGCAACGTCGCAAGACTATCTTCACCTTCTAGGAAACCTTCAATTTCGGTGGTTCCTTCCGAGATTGCTCCCAACATGATGGCGCGGTGAGAAATAGATTTGTCACCCGGAACACGTAGTTGGCCGAGGAGGAAGCCTCTTCCTGAGATTTCAAAATTTGTGAAGTCTTTTCCTAATTTTTGGGGAGGGTTATTCATAAATTCCTCTATGTGCCGATAATACTAGATTTCGAACTAAAGTCAAACACAAACCGTGCTCTCCTCCCCCATGAATCAAAAAACGCTCCAGCTATAACCATCCTTTGTACTTAAAATACAAATAGGGCGCAATTCCCACTGCAACCATGAGCATGAGAGCAAATGGGTAGCCATATTGAAAATGAAGTTCTGGTAACCACTCAAAATTCATTCCGTAAATACTAGCGATCAATGTGGGAGGTAAAAAAACTACCGCTGCAATCGAAAAAATTTTAATGATCCGATTTTGCTCAATGTTGACCATTCCCATGGCCGTGTCCATTAAGAAATTAATCTTATTAAATAGAAATGAAGTATGCGCAATCAACGACTCAATATCACGAGCCATCTGCCGAACTTGTTCTCTTTGTTCTTCATTGAGAGAGACACGGCGTGCGAGATAAGAGAGAACTCGTTGGTTGTCCATGAGGCACAAACGCACTTTTCCGTTTACATCTTCTGAATTTGCGAGTTGCAAGAGAACATCCGCCATTTCAGTTCCAGTCGGTTGCAAAACAACGTGGGTCAAAGTATCGAGTGAAGTATACGTATCCTCTAAAGTGTCGGCCATGACCTCTACTTTAGTGTCTAAAATCTCTAACATAATTCCCAGAGCGGTGCAGGCAAGCCCCGCATGACGTCGAGCACGCATCCGGAAAGCGCGAAATGCAGACAATTCTTCAGATCGGCGAGTAAATAGGCGTCCCTGATAAAGCGTAAAAATGACAGGAATAGTAACTTGACCATTGCTGTCGTTGTGCAGAAAAAAGGAAGTAATGTGCATTCCACGAAGATCTTCATAAAACCGCGCGCTCTCTTCAATATCATCCACTTCGGCTGGATTAGGTAGATGTTGGCCATAAACCTCTACTACCCACTCCCATTCCCGCTCGGTAGGTTCACGCAAATCAATCCAAATGGCTTCGTTGTGCAGATCCTCAATCGAACGCGAACGGTGATACTCCAGTCGTCCTTCTTGTAGCATAAAGACAGTGAGCACCGTTTTCTCCTAATTCTCTAGCTTTCGCCATAAGCAGTTGCCTCCGCTTGTTTTTTCGATCGCGGTTAACCGTGCTTGGTGTTCAGATTCTTCTTCTGACAAAGGGAAAATGACTGACAGGCGCGGACGATTCTCGGAAAGTACCTGCACAACAATTTTTTCTTCTTGTTGTTTGTTTTCCAAAGACATTTTTACTTGCCCACCAGTCATGGCCAAGTAGACTTTGAGCAGAAGTTCGGCATCCAATAAAGCACCGTGCAAATCTCGTTTTGAATTATCTACTTGATACCGTTGGCACAAGGCATCTAGGGTGTTTTTTTGGCCCGGGTGGCGGGCGCGCGCCAGCGTCAGCGTATCTGTAATTTTGCAAATTTTTTCTATTGGTTCTTTCCCGATATTGCTTAATTCATGGTTCAAAAATCCGACATCAAAAGGTGCATTATGAATCAACACCTCTGCACCTCTCAAAAATTCAATGAGATCCTCTGCGACTTCTTCAAATCTGGGTTTTCCTTCTAATTGATCTAGGGTAATCCCATGGACTTTGGCAGCACCTGGGTCTATTTCTCGGTCCGGGTAGAGATAAGTTTGCCATTGTCGATCTGTTTTCTTCCGGTCAATCAATTCAATACAACCGATTTCAATAATTCTATGACCTTCCTCTTTTTTTAATCCAGTGGTTTCCGTGTCTAAAACAATTTGACGTAATTTTGGCACTGAGGGTTTTTTAAGTTCTGTAGACCTTGGCTGGGCACGTAACATTTCATCGATGGCTTTATTCGCAGACTGGTCTGCTAATTCATTTCCGGCGTTTCCCGTGTGCCCTCGAACCCAATGCCATTCGACTATGTGGTAACTGCAGGCTTTGTCTAAACGTATCCAAAGATCCATGTTTTTAACTGGTGATTTATCTTTCGTGATCCAACCTTTTTTTTTCCAACCGGTTATCCATTCTTCCATTCCCTTTTTTACGTATTGAGAATCTGTATAGAGGGAGACGTGATAAGCTTCTGATAAAAACTCTAATCCTTGGATAGCACCCATCAATTCCATTCGGTTGTTCGTAGTCATAGACTCTGCTCCAGAGAGTATCTTTTCTTGATTTGCAATGCGAACAATAGCCGCCCAGCCTCCTGGGCCTGGATTTTCACGGCACGCACCATCACTGTAAATCTCTGCTTTCATGCCAATGTTGCTTAATACAAAATTGTTTACCATGACGTGATCCTCCCAAGATAAATTGATTTCTTGAATTTTATCAGATAAAATAGAGTTTTACGAACAGGAATCACGGATCATGCAAAAAATGTTTTTCTCTTGGTTAATCTTAGTAGGATTGTCAGGTTGTGCTTCTGATGCGACTCAAACAGAAGAGGTGAACGCTTCTAACCAAGAGGGAGAATTAGAGAAAGTAGATTGGCTAACGGCATGGAGTACTCCTTATGATCGCTCAAATCGGACATTTTCTTTCGATCGCTGGAGCGGGCAAAGCCCCACAGGGCCTTCTGGAGAGGAAATCAGTCTTTGGGACACGGTAGGAAATCAGGTTAGTTTAGTAGATTGGGATGAGCCTAGAATTCAGAGAGCAGCAAATTTCTACGCAAGAAACCAGCGATTTTTAGACATCATTTCAGATCGTGCCGCTCCCTATTTTCACTTTGTCTTGGACGAAATCCAAAAACGCAGTATGCCCGTAGAGCTAGCACTCTTGCCCATCATCGAAAGTGCTTATCAGCCTGGTGCCACTTCTTCTCGGCGCGCAGCCGGGCTTTGGCAACTGATTCCGGGCACTGCCCGTCGTTGGGGCGTAGACCTCACTCGTGGGTACGATGGTCGTCGTGACGTATTTGCCTCCACTAATGCAGCCCTAGACTACTTACAAAAACTCAACGATGAGTTCTCGGGAGATTGGTTACTTGCAATGGCTGCTTATAATTGTGGTGAAAACGGAGTAGAGCGGGCCATTCAACGAAATCTTGCCCGTGGGAGACCCACTGATTTTTGGTCTTTAGACTTGCCTTCGGAAACCCGTGCTTTTGTTCCGAAGATATTGGGTTTGGCGGCTGTCATTTCTGAGCCAAGTAGTTATGGTGTTCAGCTCAAAACGTTACGAGATATTCCAATCTTGCCCGTTCGTGTTGACTATCCTTTAGATTTGGAGAGAGTTGCAGAACTCGCAGAAGTGCCATTGTACCAAGTGGAAAAGCTCAATCCCGCTCTACGTCATGGTAGAACCCAAGAAGATGGTGGACATGTCTTGCTTCCTGCCGAACAAGCAGGTCTTTTTGAAGACCGGTTGGCAGAGTTGGATCTGCAATAGCGTGACACGCAACCCGGAAGCAGAGTTGTTAGTCGCCATTCTTGCCTCAGAACAAGCTACCGATCAGGTAGTGGCGACTTATTTTAGAGCACATCCCAAATTTGGCAGTCGAGAACGGCGTGCGATTGTAGACACAGTCTATGGTTGCCTACGAAACTTGAGGTCTTTGGGACACGCGCTAGGTCAACTAGAACGCTCCGATTGGAGTCTAACTTTCAAGGAAGCCTGTGACCGGATTGACGCGTGGCGTTCTGGCAAAGTTTCTACGTCCTCAATACCGCCAGCGGTTGCTGCCAACTTGCCTAATTGGTTATTTGATGCTTTGGTAAGTCTATTAGGAGAAGAAGAAACCGAAGCGCTTGCAAAAGCATTGCATCAGCCCGCTCCTTTAGATGTACGGGTTAACGTTCTCCGGGCAAAGCGAGAAGAGGCAATTTACCTCTTGCAAGAAGAAGGCATAGAAGCCGTACCTACCCCGTGGTCTCCAGTAGGGATACGCCTTCCTGCCAAGACTTTTTTAGAAAGAAGTGATGTCTATCAGCGCGGGATCGTGGAAGTGCAAGAGGAAGGAAGCCAGCTAATCGCCCCCCTTTTAGGAGCACGTCGCCACGAAACTGTCGTGGATTTTTGCGCAGGTGCCGGTGGGAAGACCTTGCATCTAGGGGTGCAAATGGCCAACACTGGCATGCTTTACGCTTTGGATCCAGACCAAAAACGCCTAGACCAACTTCGGATCCGTGCAAAGCGTGCGGGCCTCAGTAATGTGCACACCATCCGCACGAGTCTTCTTGTGCCTGTTAGTCTGCAAGCCGATCGCGTGTTAGTAGATGCACCTTGCACAGGCACGGGCACGTTACGGCGTAACCCAGACCGAATATGGCGTCGTCACGATCTCGCCAAAATTATTTTTGATCAAAAGAAAATTTTGGAAACCGCGGCTGCGCTAGTTCGGCCGGGAGGACACCTTTTGTATGCGACTTGTAGCCTGCTCACGAATGAGAACGAAGCAGTCATAGAAGACTTTTTAGCTAATCACCAAGAATTTTCTTTTGCTCCCTTTCCAGCGCGTGCCCTTCCTATGGGTCTATCAGAAAAGGAGAATCACCCGTTGCGCCTGTATCCTCATCGACATGGTGTTGATGGCTTTTACGCAGCTCTCCTAGTTCGCGCCAATGACAATAAAAGCTCCTGATTATGTTTTGATCCAAATAGCTTACCCAGACGAGCCAAATTGGGAAATAGTGCCAGATCATGTTTTGTTAGAACTGGTGCAGCACTACGATTTCGGGCAGGACTGCGCCACTTGTGCCCTTGGGGAACTCCACCTTCGGAAACACCCAAGAACGAGAGAATTGGCACATTGGCTATTAAGCGAAGAAGAAGCCGATCAGTGGCTAAAGGCCTACGTGCAATCTATGTTGAGTTGGGATTCGGAGTAAGCTCACCACAAACTCTCAAAAGACGACATCACCCCCTAGCCCCCTCTCCGTAAAGGGTGAGGGGCTGGGGTGAGGTCAAGCAAAAAGTACAGCTATAGCAAAGCTCTTGTAAAATAGGTATAAAGAGTGTTTGAGTAAAAACACGTTATGGAGTACGGGGACAAAATGACATATTCAACAGATTTTCGT
>Ga0268283_1000342_pt1 | contig 35468 bp, 29 predicted proteins | sample saktaG_13_FD_190140 | JGI IMG/M metagenome (GOLD analysis project Ga0268283, IMG submission 190140) | Saline water microbial communities from Sakinaw Lake, British Columbia, Canada - sak_2013_06_06_36m | ecosystem: Environmental > Aquatic > Non-marine Saline and Alkaline > Saline ...
CTACCGAACAAGCAGATCCGTTAACCACATATCAGTCAACTAGCGGGATTCATACCGCTAGGATTGGTATTAACTACAAATTTTAGATGAGTTAAGCTGCGTTACAAAATAATTTGGGTATTGCTGTTCGCTTGACGGAATCGATAGCAAATTTAACAGGGGAAAGTGAAGAAACAGAGCTTGCTGAATAAAACTGTAGGGTGTGCGCTGCTAGACAATCTTCCATTACGATGACACCGCCTATGGCGGTTTGCTGTCGGGTACGACTTTGCTGTTTTTACCTGTAAAAAATACCATAAGGCGGTATTTTTTTGCTGAAGTTTCTTGAATATAGAACATCCAGAGACAAGTAACGGATTAGGAAGTGTGGCTAACTGGATATTCATAATATACATCGATAAGTCAAATCTGCTGAAAAAGAAGACAGGAATATCCCCTCGGCGAAAAACCGTCAGTCCTAAAAAAGCACACTACCAAAGCGGAGCCTTCAAGACTCATGTGTTGACCGGCGTAATAGCTGAATTTTCGACACGAGGATTTTCAGTCGCTGGCGCCAAATACAATTAGGGGCGGATTTATAGAGCATCTTACAAGGCTCTGTATAAAGCATATTATTTCCGAACTGCAATTCGCCACGAATGTCTGGTTCAGAGAAGCCTAAATTCATACCTGAATGTCGGCAGTGGGTCGTTAATACTCATTCAATTACGACTGAGTCAAATGACATTGCCCTGACGGTTGCTCAAAATAAACGCCGGCAATCAGTCAGAAATTGATTGAATTTATTTAAGGTTGTATTACCAGATCAATATCAAATTTACCTATGGAGTAGATGCTAATTTAGGGGAGATGACTATAGCGTTACTTTATAAAAACAGGCTGGTTTGATACTGGCCATTTTTATGCCTGAAAGTTTGGCAGGTGTTGCGGGTGTTTTTTAGAAATGGGACAAAATTGGGACAATTAGAATTTAAGGCAATGAAAAAACCCTAAATTTTAACTTAACTATTTGATTTTATTGGTGCCCCAAAGTGGATTCGAACCACCGACCTGTCCCTTAGGAGGGGACCGCTCTATCCTGCTGAGCTATCGGGGCATTTTATAATTCTACCATAAAGCGCATTATGACACGCTGAGGTTTTACTATTTGTTTGTTTTTTGCATTCCTTTAGCTAAATTAAAGTCTGCTTATCAATTACTTATCTATCCATTCATAAAGTTCTATTAAAGCAGGATCACATTTACAACAGCTTGTTCCACAGGAATTTTCCCGTGACAATTTACGAACATTGCCTTTACTTATCCATTTACCGAGCATACCACGCAAAGCATCAGCATCCATTTTAAAGTGGCTGACTAAATCTGCTAAAGCGACTCGACGTTGTTGTTTTAAATAGCTGCGTAAATCAGATAGGATCACTGAGTGACTCCTGATTATTTTTTGTAATAATGTTTTTGCCACTAAGCCACAAACTAAAAAGAACTAATAAAAACAAACTGATTAAACCGGCTATCCAGGCTATTGAATAATCAGGATGCTGACTATAGGTCATCATCTGGTAAAAAACAGTGGCTGCCATATAGGCAATTCCAGTGGTCCAGAAAACTACAAATATAGTCCACCCAACATTGGTTTCTCTGTAAATTGCCGCCGTTGCGGCGACACAAGGGGCGTAGAGTAAAATAAATAACAGATATGCAAAGGCACCTGATTTGCCATCAAAACTATGTTGCATGGCGGTAAAAGTATCTGTTTTAACTTCCTGCTCACTGGCAGCCAAACTAATATTGTTTACTGTGCCTATGTTTAATCCTAAGGGATCTAGCAGATTATCGGCAATGACACTTAAATTTTTTGGTACTGTTGCACAAGCATTTAGCAAGGCTTCCTGAAGATTAAATGGCGCTTTTTCGATGGTATCTTGAGTACTTGTCGAAAGCTGGCTGTATAACGCATCAAGCGTTCCAACTACCGCTTCTTTAGCTAAAACACCTGTAAAAATACCTACCGTAGCAGGCCAGTTGTCTTTTTCGATACCCATGGGTTTAAAAGCTGGGGTTAATGCTCGCCCAATTTCGCTGAGTACCGACTTGTTGCTGTTTTCTTGTCGAAAACTGCCGTCAGTGCCTAGTGCATTAAGAAAATTTAGAACTAACACCATGGGAATGATAACTTTTCCGGCGTTGAACAGAAAAGACTTGAGTCTGTCCCATGTTCTAATAAAAACCCCACGTAGTGTTGGTAAATGGTAGGCCGGCAATTCCATAATAAAGGGTGCTGATTCACCTTTAAATAAGGTGTGGCGCATAATTAAACCGGTTAATACGGCAATTGCAATGCCCAACAAATACAAACCAAATACCAAATTCTGTCCACCCACAGGGAAAAATGCCGCTGCAAATAATGCATACACAGGCAGTCTGGCGCCACACGACATAAATGGATTCATAAGATTTGTCAGTATTCTGTCACGCTGATTTTCAAGCGTTCTGGTAGCCATAATGGCCGGTACGTTACAACCAAACCCAACAATCATTGGCACAAAGGACTTACCTGGCAATCCTATCATGCGCATGAATCTATCCATTACAAACGCAGCTCTGGCCATATAACCCGAATCTTCCAATGCAGATAGAAACATAAACAAAAAACCAATGATGGGTATAAACGTAGCGATTACTTGAATACCGCCTCCGATGCCCTGTGTAACAAGCACGATAAACCATTGTGGCAAATCCAGCTGTAATAGTATTTCGCTTAAACCATCGACCAATAAGGCTCCTACCGATTGATCAAAAAAATCGACAAAAGCACTGCCGATGTTAATGGTAAACATGAACATGGCATACATTACCAACAGAAATACAGGAATACCTAAAAATCTATTCAAAACGATACGATCTATTTTTTCTGTGGTGTGTCGACTCACTTCATTAAGTCTGCAAACAGTGCCTTGAATTAAGGTATTAACAAAACCATAACGCGCATCTGCAGCAAGAATATCAATTTCATCGTCTGTTTCAAGCTCTACCTGTCGTTGTAATTTTGCAACGAGTGGCATCAATGCATTGCCTGCAAATTGTTTGGCGAGCGTATCATCTTCTAATAATCTCACTGCCAACCAGCGCAAATTACACTGATGCTGACTGGCAACGTTTATTAGTTTAGTTGAAATATCATTAATAGCTTGTTCCAAGGCATTTGTATAATTGATGCTAACTGATGGAATGGGTTTGGAGATAGCTGCACTATTGATTTGCATCTTCAATAGGTGAATCCCTTCTTTGGTTGAAGCTGTTATTGGAACAACCGGACAACCCAACTGATCAGCCAAGAAGTCATAATCAATTTTGACACCTCGTTGTTTAACGGCATCCATCATATTAAGCACTAATATCATGGGCACACGCATTTCGATAAGTTGCGAGGTCAAATACAGATTTCTCTCGATATTTGAGGCATCAATAATATTAATGATTAAGTCAGCATCTTTGGAGGCGACATAATCCCTGGCTACTTTTTCATCTAATGAAACCTGATCATCTGCAGCTTCCAGAGAATAAGTACCTGGCAAATCAACCAATTCGATTAATTTACCTGCGAAAGAATACTCGCCGGTTTTTTTCTCAACTGTTACACCAGGCCAATTTCCAACATGCTGCCTGGAACCGGTAAGTACGTTAAACAGCGTTGTTTTACCACAATTGGGATTACCAACTACACCCACTGTAAAATCTGTCTTCATTAAAGCTTCTCTATCATTAAAATGTTAGCTTCATCTTTACGCAAAGTTAATGAAAACCCACGCAGCTTAATTTCAACAGGATCTCCCATAGGTGCAAATCGGGTAATACTAAATTCAGTACCAGGGGTTAACCCCATAGCCAGTAGACGTTTTCGATAAGGCTTACCTGCCTGTTCAAAGCCGACTATTTTTGCTAAATCACCTACTGATAAATTTTTTAAGTTAATTGACACAAATTTAGCCTTGATAATAAAGAGTGCTGGATGAATAAAAAACCAACCATCAATCAATAATGATTCTCATTAAAATAGAATATATCATACAATCCGACTCAGTCAAAACAAGTCGTATTTAATTAATAAATTGATTATGTATAAAACCAACTGATAATTCATGATGCTCTAGGAATACTAGAAATATGGAAAAAATGAAAACTGACTGATAAATGATTATTCAATTTACTCAAGATAACATGCTATTAAATTAGCTATCTTGTCTTTTCTCTAATTAAATTTGATTGACGTGTAAAAACAGTCAGTAATAACTTTAATGCTCAGTTGAGACATTAAAAATAAGGAGGGTAGCGTTTGATGCAAAAAAAATTAACGCAGTGATGCGCCATAAACAGATTATAAAAACTGCTTTAAGTGGCTTAATACTGCGTTTTTTTATTTAATCCGTTATTTCAAAATCTTGCTTTGCGGAATCGACTCTATCGCGTAATTCCTTGCCCGGTTTAAAATGTGGCACATGCTTTTCAGCTAATGCTACAGATTCACCCGTCTTTGGATTTCGCCCCATACGTTGCGGACGCTTATGCAATGAAAAACTGCCAAAACCTCTAATCTCAATTCTTTCACCGGAAGATAATGCCTGATTCATTTTTTCAATGATGCATTTTACCGAAAACTCAACATCTTTTAAGGCTAGATGAGGTTGCTTCTTAGCTAGTGCTTCAATTAGTTCTGATTTTGTCACATTCTATCCTGTAAAAAGAAAAATTGAGAGGGTATGCCTTGAAACATACCCTCTTATTGGACTTTATTTTTCCATTTGCTTAAAGATGTCAGCGAAGGTAGGTGTTCCTACTGACTGTTGAGAATGATCTTTAATAGAATGAGTCTCTTCGTCTTGGTCTTTCGCTTTTATAGATAAAGAAATTGATTTGCTTTTCTTGTCGACACCAATAAATTTGGCTTCAAGTACATCGCCTTCTTTCAACAGAGTGCGTGCATCTTCAACGCGATCACGTTGAATTTCAGAAGCACGTAAGTAACCTTCAACGTTATCAGCCAAAGTTACAATTGCACCTTTAGCATCAACTTCTTTAATGGTTCCTGTTACGAAACTGCCCTTTTCATGAGTAGCCAAGAAGTTTTGGAAAGGGTCTTGTTCAAGTTGTTTGATACCCAAAGAAATCCGTTCACGCTCAGAATCAACTGCTAATATAACAGTTTCAAGCTCATCACCTTTTTTGAATTCACGAACTGAAGCTTCACCTTCTTCTGCCCAAGAAATATCAGACATATGAACCAAGCCATCAATACCGCCATCAAGACCAATGAAAATACCAAAATCAGTGATTGATTTGATTTTTCCTGATATTTTGTCGCCTTTATTGTGAGTTGCTGCAAACTCATCCCATGGATTAGTTTTGCACTGTTTCATGCCTAAAGAAATACGTCGACGATCTTCATCAATTTCTAAAACCATTACTTCAACATCATCACCCAATTGGACGAGTTTTGAAGGATTAACGTTTTTGTTGGTCCAATCCATTTCAGAAACATGAACCAAGCCTTCTACGCCTTCTTCAATTTCAACAAAACAACCGTAGTCGGTCAGATTGTTAACTTTACCGAATACGCGAGTACCGGCTGGGTAACGACGAGCAATATTTTGCCATGGATCTTCACCCATTTGCTTCATACCCAATGAAACACGATTTTTGTCTTTGTCGTATTTCAAGACTTTAACTTTAATTTCTTGACCGATTTCAACACATTCAGACGGATGACGAACACGACGCCATGCCATATCAGTAATGTGTAACAGACCGTCAATACCACCCAGATCAATAAACGCGCCGTAATCTGTAAGGTTTTTAACTACACCGGTTACAACCGCACCTTCTTCCAGTGTTTTAAGTAATTCTTCTCTTTCTGCACTGTATTCTTTTTCAACTACTGCACGACGTGAGAGAACAACGTTATTACGTTTTTGGTCAATTTTAATAACTTTGAATTCAAGGTCACGATTTTCAAGGAAAGTCGTATCTCTGATTGGGCGAACGTCAACTAATGAACCCGGTAAGAAGGCGCGTAACGCTCCAACAGACACGGTAAAACCACCACGTACTTTGCCGGTAATAACACCGATAATGGTTGCTTCTTTTTCAAAGGCCGTTTCAAGTTCAAACCAAGCTTTATTTTTCTTTGCTTTGTCTCGAGAAAGAAGGGTAGCACCCAAGCCATCTTCAAATAGATCCAAGGCAACTTCAACTTCATCGCCAATTGATACTTCTAATTCGCCATTGATGTCTAAGAACTGCCATTTTGGAATGACGCCTTCTGATTTTGAATGTGTACTAACGATAACCATATCATTTTCGATATCAATTACTGTACCAATCAACATGGCACCAGGACTCATTTTGGTCTTGGTTAAACTCTCTTCAAGTAACGCAGCAAAGCTTTCGCTCATTTTATTTTTCCCAAGTTTGTCGAAACTCGAACAAACCTTTTCTTTATCAAAGTTAAAAAAAACCACACATACATTATGTGGCCAGACAAAAACCCTTAACGGATTAAATTTAGTACTTCTTCAATAACAGCATTTATAGACATGTCAGAAGAATCAATATAAAGAGCGTCGTTCGCCATTGCCAATGGAGCCGCTTCACGATCCATGTCGCGACGATCACGCACCTCTATCTCATTTTTTATCTTTGCAAGATTAGCATCAATTTCTTTTTCTTTCAACTGTTTATATCGTCTCTCTGCTCTTTTTTCAGCACTAGCCGTTAAAAACACTTTATTTTCAGCATCCGGAAAAACAACAGTACCCATGTCACGTCCATCTGCCACCAACCCTGGCAACTGCTTGAAATCTTGCTGTTTCTGTAATAACACCTGCCTAATCTCAGGCAGAGCCGCAATCTGTGAAGCAATACTGCCGGTACTTTCGAGTCCCAATTTGTTAGTAATATTTTCACCGTTAAGCTTTACAGTTAACTCATCGCCGCATTCAAACTCTAACACCATGGCTTGCGCCACCTTAACAATCTCTGTTACGTTTTCTATATCAACCGATTTTTTTTGTAATGCAATGGCTAGTGATCGATAAAGAGAGCCACTATCCAGATAATGCCAGCCCAGTTTCTTTGCTACTAATCGACTTACGGTACCTTTACCCGCACCACTTGGTCCATCAATAGTTAAAACAGGGATGCGCATTATGATTCCTCACAAACCAAAGCCAAACCCAATCGCTTAACCAAGTCTTTAAATTCGGGAAAAGATGTATTTACGTTTGCACAATCAAGAATGGTAATGGGTGCATTGGCTCGTAAGCCCGCTATTGAAAAAGACATCGCTATCCGATGATCACCATGCGAAGTGACCACACCACCACCTATTGAACCACCCTGTATGATCATACCATCTTCTGTAGGCTGTGCATCCACACCCAAAACTTGCAATCCATCTGCCATCACCTGAATTCGATCTGATTCCTTGACTCTAAGCTCTTCAGCCCCACTTAGGCGAGTCTGTCCTTGCGCACAAGCAGCTGCCACAAATAAAACTGGAAACTCATCAATAGCCAATGGTACTAGATCTTCTGGGATATCTATGCCTTTAAGCGGACTATATTTCACATGCAAATCTGCAACCGGCTCGCCGCCAACAATACGCTCATTAAGTACTTCAATATCGGCACCCATCAATCTAAGAATATCAATTACACCAGTACGGGTGGGATTAATACCAACATGCTTTAACAAAAGGTCAGAGCCTGGTGCAATTGACGCGCCAACCAAAAAGAATGCCGCCGATGAGATATCACTGGGCACATCAATATCAGCCGCTGTTAAATGTCCATCAGCATTGATAGTCACCTTGCTACCTTGTTGTTTAACAGGATATGAAAATCCAGACAGCATGCGCTCAGTATGATCGCGAGTTGGCGCAGGCTCTGTGACACCGGTGTCGCCTTCTGCATACATCCCGGCCAGCAACAAACAAGATTTAACTTGAGCACTTGCCATAGGCATAACGTAATCTATGCCCTTGAGTTGCCCAGATTTGCCAGTAATATAAAGGGGCGCGGTGCCCTGCTCTGTTGTTTTTATATCGGCACCCATTGCCGCCAATGGCCCAGTGACCCGTTTCATAGGCCTGCCAGACAAAGATTTGTCGCCCGTTAATACCGAATCAAAAGCCTGACCAGCCAATAATCCGCTTAATAAACGCATAGACGTTCCTGAATTACCCAGATATAACTCGTTTTTTGGCGCTTTCAAACCATGTTTGCCCACACCGTGTATTGTCAAACAACCATCAACCGGGCCGTCAATCTCAACACCCATGTCACGAAAGGCTTGCAAGGTCGCTAATGCATCTTCGGCTTCAAGAAAGCCTTTAACATGAGTAATGCCATCAGCTAATGAACCCAGCATAATAGATCGATGTGACATGGATTTATCTCCAGGTACTCGTGCTTCACCCTGTAACAGACCACCTGGTTGTACTTGAAATGTGATTGATTTTGACATATTTCCTTCAAACTGATTAAGAAAGCGTTGCCTCGCAGTGTTGGCGTACGCAAAGATTGTTAAAAGCTGCTCGCTATCTTCATTTTCCAGCAAGTGCTGCATTTTATCCAGTTGCTCCTTTGTTTGTTGAATCAAGGGAATTATTTCGCTTTTATTGGCTAAACATATATCTCGCCACATAGCAGGATCACTGGATGCAATCCTTGTAAAATCTCTGAAGCCACCTGCTGCATATTTAAAAATTTCACTTTGCTCGTCTTTATGCCCCAACATATCGACTAAAGCAAACGCTAAAATATGAGGTAAATGACTGGTTGCTGCTAATATTGAATCATGTCGATTAACGTCCATTATCGAGACCATAGACCCACAAAGCTCCCAAAAGCTTTGTATTTTACTTAAATCGTCTGTTCGGGTATTGTTTAACGGAGTAATAATAAGGCGTCTATTTAAAAATAAATCGCATAAAGATGCTTCAACGCCACTTTGTTCCGCGCCAGCAATCGGATGTGTAGGAACAAAATTATCCGGTACCTTACCAAATACCTGCTGAGCAGCTGTTACAGCACTATACTTGGTACTTCCGACATCAGTATAAATGGTTTGCTCTGACCAAAATGGCTTAAGCAAAGCAAAAATACTTTCCAAAGACGCGACCGGTGTTGCAATGACAACACAATCAGCACCTTGAACCGCTTGTTCTATCTGCAGGTAATAATCATCAATAACACCTAATTTTTTTGCAACCTCAAGATTTTGGATATCTTGTTGACGACCATACCCAACAATATTTTTACTTAAGCCATAGTGCCTTGCTGCACGAGCGATGGACCCCCCAATTAAGCCAACACCAACAATGCAAAGCCGCTCAAACATTAGCCAGTGTTTTAGTTAAGGCCGTGAGAAATTGTTGATTTTCTGACTCCGTCCCTATACTGATTCGTAAATGGTTAGGCAACTCATAATTACCTACCGGCCTGACAATAACGCCCTTACGTAACAAGGCCTCATAAACAGGCTGACCGGCTTGTTTCAAATTGACCAAAACAAAATTTCCTGCAGATGGAATCCATTCAAGACCCAATTTTTTAAAGCCATCTGTCAACTGCTGCATACCCAAGGTGTTTACTCTAATTGTCTGTTGCAAATGTTCTTTATCGTCCAAAGCGGATTCTGCTGCCACTAATGCCAACGTATTATTGTTAAAAGGCTGGCGCACCCTATTAAGAATATCAGCTAGCTGCAAACTGGACAACCCAAATCCAACACGCAACCCTGCCAATCCATAAGCCTTTGAAAAAGTACGTGTTATTAACAGATTAGGGAATTTTTTCAACCAATCAATTGAATTAATTGGTTCTACACAACTAACGAATTCAAAATAAGCTTCGTCTAGCACACACACACACGTATCTGGCAAAGCACCAATGAATGCATTCAAACTTGATTGACTTAGCAAAGTACCGGTTGGATTATTAGGATTCGCTATAAAAACCAGGCGAGTTTTTTCTGTGACCGCTTGCAACATCGCATCCAGATCATGGCCATAATTCAATGCTGGCACTACTACTGCCTTGGCACCCATAGCCTGAGTAACAATTGGATAGACAGCAAAAGCATGCTGCGAGAAAACCACTTCAAACTCTGGCGTTAAAAACGCCCGAGCTACCAACTCTAACAGCTCGTTGGAACCATTTCCAAGCGTTATCTGATTGACATCAACAGCAAATTTTTTAGCTAATGCTTGTTTTAACGAAAAACCACTACCATCAGGATACAAAGCCAAGCTTGGCAATGCCAACTCAATAGCGGCTAAGGCTTTTTTCCCGGGACCTAACGGGTTTTCATTAGAGGCCAGTTTAATAATCCGGGTAAGCCCTAACTCACGCTCAAGCTCTTCAATCGGCTTTCCAGCCTTATAAGGAATTAACTGCTGTACACCAATAGTCGCAAGATTATAAATTTTATTATTGTTATTCATTATATTTTAAATATATCTATTTTTCTGTCGTCACTACCAGAATCTTTTTAAAGTACGGCTTTAGGATAAGAGCCTAGCAATCTAAACATTTTGACACTGTCTCTTACAATATCTAAGGCTTGGGCAACAATTTTATCTTCACTATGCCCTTCGATGTCAATAAAAAAAAGATAATCCCACAAGCCCTGCCTTGATGGTCTGGATTCAATATTAACCATACCTATGCCTAACTTTGCGAAAGGCTCAAGTATTTTATGTAATGCGCCTGGTTGATTGCCTGTTGAAACCACGAGAGACGTTTTATCGTTGCCAGTAGGGGCTGGTGATTGCTGGCCTATAATAATAAACCGAGTTGTATTATTTGGCTCATCTTCAATATTTTTTTCAAAAATATTTAAATTATAAACATCAGCTGCAACAACTCCAGCTATTGCCGCTGTTTGCTTATTGCTAGATGCCAATCGAGCCGCCTCAGCATTGCTATTAACTGCCGTTAATTTGGTACCTGGCAAATGATTATCAAGCCACTGCCGACATTGCGCTAATGATTGTTGATGAGAAAAAACTTCAGTGATTTCATCAAGACTGGTTATATGCCCCATAAGATTCTGATGCACTCTGATTTCAACCTCACCACATATTTTTAGTGTTGAAGATGAAAACCTGTCCAAGGTATGACTAATAACACCTTCTGTAGAGTTTTCTACTGGAACCACGCCAAACTGACAATATTCGTTTTCAACCGCACTGAATATCTCATTTATTGTAGTGGCAGGTATAGCTTTAACTGCATGGCCAAAGTGTTTAAATACAGCTTGTTGTGTGAACGTGCCCTCAGGCCCCAAAAAAGCTATATCCATTGGCTTTTCGAGCGCTAAACAGGCAGACATGATTTCCCTAAAAAAACGCACAGCGGTATCATCCGATAACGGCCCCTGATTTAAACCCATTATTCGCCTTAATACCAATGATTCTCGATCTGGACGATAAAACGTACCTTGCTCACCTTGAGCAATTTTGGTTTTAGCAACCTCCATCGCACAAACTGCACGTTGATTAATCAATTGCAAAATTTGCTCATCGATTGCATCAATTTTATCTCTTAGTTCAGAAAGGGGCGTGACTGGTAACATGACTGCGACTCTAAATAAGGTTGTTTTATTTAATGGGTACGTTCAAATTCGGCCATGAAATCAATCAAGGTCAGCACCCCTGCTTCCGGCATGGCATTGTAGATACTTGCGCGCATACCACCAACCGTACGGTGTCCTTTAAGTTCATACAAGCCATTCGCTTCTGCTGATGCCAGAAATTGCTTATCCAAACTTTCATCTGCCAAAATAAACGGCACGTTCATTCGTGAACGACAGGAAACTACAACCGGATTGGAATATAAAGTTGACTGATCAATAGCTTTATAAAGCCTTGCAGCTTTTGCAATGTTTAGCTGCTCAATTGCCTCAACGCCGCCTTGAGCTTTTAGCCACTTAAGTATCAATCCAACCAAATACCAGTTGTAAGTAGCGGGTGTATTTAACATGGATTGGCTTTTTGCTTGCTCAGCATAATCAAAAACAGCAGGGGTTGTTTGACTGGCATAACCAATTAAATCGTCCCTGACGATAACTAATGTTACACCTGCAGGCCCCATATTTTTTTGAGTACCTGCATAGATCAAGCCATACTGACTAACATCAATTTTTCGGGATAAAATATTTGATGACATATCTGATACAAGTGACAAGCCTTTAGCATCAGGTATTTCAGAAAACTCTACGCCATGAATAGTTTCATTGGAGGTATAGTGAAAGTAAGCGGCCCGCTCATCTAAAAGCCAAGTTGAGGCATCGGGAATACTGGTAAAGTTAGTATCTTCTGAACTTGCACTAACCACCACATCACAATAAGTCTTTGCATCGCTAATTGCTTTTTCAGACCAAGCACCTGTATTTAGATAGCAAGCTTTAGCCTTACCATTCAATAGATTTTGAGGTATCAATGAAAACTGGGCAGATGCACCGCCTTGCAAAAACAACACCTTATAATTATTAGGAATTGCCATTAAGCTTCGCAAGTCACTTTCCAGCGCATCTGCAATTATGGAAAAATGCTTGCCACGATGACTCATTTCCATAACTGACATACCACTATCCTGCCAGTCTAATAACTCCTGCTGAGCCTTTTCTAAAACCGACTTAGGGAACACTGACGGGCCAGCGCTAAAATTATAAACCTTAGACATAACTTTTCTCTTGATTGAGTAACACTAGCAGTGCCATGGTACGAAATAATACGTAAACGTTTAGTCTTTGTGCTTGAAGATTAGAAATTGGCAAGTGATCGCCTTATTCATCGCCAGTTTCAATTTCACTATCAGCATCCGTTTCTAAATCTGAGTCTACATCTAATTCAAGACCACTATCAACATCAACCATGCTTTCGTCATCATCGCTTTCATCATCTATACCTGCCAAGCCTTCAATACGATCAACGCCAATGACTTTTTCTTTTTTATCCAGCCTAATGATCGTTACGCCCTGAGTATTTCTTCCAACGACTGAAATACCGTCTACTCGAGTACGAACCAAAGTACCACCATCAGTGATTAACATCAGCTCATCATTATCATTTACCAATACCGCACCAACTACCGAACCATTACGCTCAGAAGTTTGTATCGCAATTAAACCCTGTCCACCACGTTTATGACAGGTAAATTCTTCCAACTTGGTACGCTTTCCATAACCATTTTCAGTAATATTCAACACCGTACCTTCAGTTGAAATAATTAAGGAAATAATTTTTTGCCCTTCCTTTAAGCGCATTCCGCGGACACCAGAGGCTGTTCTGCCCATTGAACGAACATCCATTTCATTAAAACAGACAGCTTTACCCGTACTGCCAAATAATAAAACATTTTGTTTTCCATCTGTAACTGCAACACCTACCAGTGTATCGCCCTCTCTAAGATCAATAGCAATTTTACCACTGGCCCGCTGGCGCTCAAATTCACTTAACGGTGTCTTTTTAACGGTACCCGCAGACGTCGCCATAAAAATAAATTTATTTTCGGTAAATTCACGAATAGGCAATAAAGCATTAATTTTTTCACCCTGTTCTAGCGGTAATAAATTCACAAAAGGCTTGCCTCTCGCAGCTCGACTAGCAACAGGTAATTGATACACTTTCATCCAATAAACTTTACCTAAAGACGAAAAGCATAAAATGGTATCGTGGGTATTGGCAACAATCAGCTTATCAACATAATCTAGTTCTTTAGTGGCTGTTGCTGATTTACCGCGCCCTCCTCGTCGTTGCGCCTTGTAATCACTTAACGGCTGAGACTTGACATAACCTTCATGGGACATGGTAACTACCATATCTTCTTCGGTAATTAAATCTTGCTCTGACAAATCCAGTTGATTTTGTATTATTTCTGTTCTTCGCAGATCTGAATATTCATCTTTGATAGCAACCAATTCTTCCCTAATGATCTCCATTAAGCGAGTATCACTACCTAAAATATATAAGTACTCGTCAATTTGTTCCAGTAATTGTTTATATTCACTGACTATCTTATCTTGCTCAAGACCTGTTAAGCGATGAAGACGTAAATCAAGAATAGCCTGAGCCTGAGTTTCAGAAAGACGATAAATACCTGCGTGAATACCAAATTCTTCAGCCAAATCTTCTGGTCTGGAGCGGCTTGCATCTGCTCTTTCCAATAAAGTAGAAACCAGCCCGGCATCCCAAGTTCTTGCAAGCAAACCAACCTTGGCTTCTTCTCGATTACTGGATGTCTTGATCAACTCAATCATGACATCTATATTTGCTAAAGCAACTGCAAGGCCTTCTAGAACATGCGCTCTTTCACGGGCACGGCGAAGATTATAAATAGTTCTGCGAGTTACAATTTCGCGTCTGTGATCAATAAACGCACTAAGGATATCGCGTAAATTCATGCAATGCGGACGGCCATCCAGCAAGGCAACCATGTTAATACCAAAAACTGTCTGAAATTGTGTTTGTTTATACAGATTATTTAAAACAACTTCAGGTACTTCGCCACGGCGCAACTCAATAACCATCCGCATGCCGTCTTTATCCGACTCATCGCGTAAACCAGAAATCCCCTCAAGCTTACCTTCTTTAACCAACTCGGCGATTTTCTCGAGCAATCTTGCTTTGTTGACCTGATAGGGCAATTCAGTTGTTATAATCGATTGACGACTACTGTCACCTATATTCTCAAAGTGACAACGAGCTCGTAAGTAAATCTTGCCTCTGCCAGTTGTATACGCACTATAAATACCTGCTGCACCATTTATAAATGCAGCCGTAGGAAAGTCTGGCCCTGGAATATGAGCCATTAAATCAAAAATGGTAACGTCCGGATTATCGATCATTGCCAAACAAGCACTGACGACTTCTGTCATATTGTGCGGCGGTATGTTGGTAGCCATACCCACAGCAATACCCGAAGAACCATTTACCAATAAATTCGGCACCCGAGTGGGTAATACTTCTGGTTGTATCTCTGACTCATCATAGTTAGGGATAAAATTAACGGTTTCTTTATCAAGATCAGCCAGTAGTTCGTGCGCTATTTTCGCCATACGTACTTCTGTGTAACGCATAGCGGCAGGTGGATCGCCATCAACTGAACCGAAATTCCCCTGCCCATCAATCAACATATAACGCATTGAAAATGGTTGCGCCATCCGAACCATGGTGTCATACACTGCAGTATCACCATGTGGATGATATTTACCGATGACATCACCGACGATACGAGCTGACTTTTTGTAGGGCTTATTCCAATCGTTTCCTAGCTCACTCATTGCATACAAGACGCGCCGATGAACCGGCTTAAGACCATCTCTCACATCTGGGAGAGCTCGACCAACGATAACGCTCATGGCGTAATCAAGATACGACTGCTTCATCTCATCTTCGAGATTGACAGGAATAATTTCTTTAGCGAAGTTTGACATTGATCCCTATATAAACTGTTTACCAATAACACTGCATCGGTATGGTTTTTTGACTAAATATGACCGCAAGTTTTTCGATTCCTTTCGTTTAATGCGAGACCATAACTTTTAATAACTTGCAGATTATAGCACACGTCCATATTGAGTCTAAGGTGTTGATACTTTAAAGTTGAGTAAAAATTTCAGCCAAGAAATTTTCCATTAATATCCATGATCGCTTATCTGCTTCAGGCTGATAAACCGTGCCAAAATCAGGATTATTTGCTAGCGGGTTGGTAAAGGCATGCTGAGTATTACCAAAAGCATGTAACTGCCAATCTGCGCCTGCTTTTGTCATCTCTTTCTCAAAAGCAATGACTTGCTCAACAGGCACCATAGGATCATCATGCCCATGTAACGCTAAAATCTTTGCCTTAATTGGATGGCTATTATCATCTAACGCTCCCAACAAACCATGAAAACTAACCACACCCTTTAAATCAGCGCCTGCTCTGGCTAAATCAAGTGAGCATAAACCACCAAAACAAAAACCTATCGCTGCAATTCGACTATCATCAACCCAAGGCATTAGTTTTACAGCGTATAAAGCTGCCATCATACGCTTTTTAATTAACTGTCTATCCTGCATAAAAGGCTGCATGAGCTTTGCGTTTTCTTCAGCATCAGAACCCAAAACGCCTTTTCCATACATATCAACTGCAAACCCGACATAACCTAAAGCAGCCAATTTTTTTGCTTTCTCTGCAACAAAATCATCTCTTCCTGCCCACGTATGATTTATAAGAACAGCCGGCCTTCGACCTGACAAGGAGTCATCAAAAGCAAAGAAAGCTTCCAACAACACATCACCATCCAAATAACCAACGGTATTTGATATTATCGCCACACTGCCCCCCTATAATTTAGATTTTTTCTTGATATGACCTGCTTTATAAAGCATCGATAAAAATCCCTCTGAAGCAATTTCTATCATATCCAATACACCTTCAAAACCATACTTTCCACCGTAATAAGGATCAGGCACCTCCCGAATAGTTAGCTGTGGTGCATAATCAAGAAAATAACTTATTTTATTTTTATATTCATCAGGGCAAGCATTCATCATAATCTCATAATTATCGGCGTCCATTGCCAACAAGTAATCAAAATCCTCAAAATCACCTTTAATCACTTTTCTTGAACGCAGATGATCGAGTTTAATACCTCTTTCCAAAGCTGCGTGTTGTGAACGCAAGTCTGGCGACTCGCCAACATGATAAGCATGAGTCCCTGCAGACTCGATCAAAAAAAACTCTTCAAGCCCTTGTTCTTTAATGAGCTTTTCAAAAACACCTTCAGCGGTGGGAGATCTGCAAATATTACCCATACAGACAAAAAGAACTTTTATTTTTTCCATTCCAAAATTAAGCAAATGGATGTTCAAGAATAATAGTTTCGTCTCTATCCGGCCCTGTTGAAATAATAGTCACCTTCACGCCAACCAATTCTTCAAGTCGGTTTATATAAGCTTTGGCATTATCAGGCAATGCATCATAATCGGTTACTCCCGCCGTGTTTTCAGTCCAACCCGGCATTTCTTCAACAATGGCTTCGCATTGCTCATACTGATCAGCACCTAATGGCGCTGTTTCTGTCAGTTTGCCATGCAACTTATAAGCAATACAAATTCCAATTTTTTCCAGCCCATCAAGGACATCCAGCTTGGTCAAACAAATACCGCTCAAACTATTTAATTTAGCTGATTTTCGCATAGCAACGGCATCAAACCAACCGGTACGACGTTTACGTCCAGTAGTGGCGCCAAATTCATGACCCTTTGTTCCAAGATGATCCCCATTGGCATCATGCAATTCAGAAGGAAACGGACCATTACCTACGCGAGTCGAATAAGCCTTGGTTATTCCCAGAACATAATCCAGATCAAGAGGCCCAATACCACTCCCTGTTGCCGCACCACCCGCAGTTGTGCTGGATGAGGTAACATAAGGAAATGTACCATGATCAATATCAAGTAATGCACCTTGCGCACCTTCAAACAGTAAATTTTTTCCCTGTTCTTGATATTTGTATAACTCTTCACTGACATCAATCAACATGGGCTTAATTTGCTCACCCAAGCGTAGCGCTTCATCCAAGGTCTGCTCATAATCGACAGCATCGGTATGGTAATAATTAGTCAGCATAAAATTATGATAATCAACCAACTCTTTAAGTTTTTCAGCAAAACTCTCGGCATTTAGTAAATCACCTGCACGCAAACCTCGTCGCCCTGCCTTATCTTCATAAGCAGGCCCAATACCGCGGCCAGTAGTGCCAATGGCTTTTCCGCCCCGTGCTTTTTCACGTGCCTGATCGATGGCTACATGTACAGGTAAAATTAAAGTACAGGCTTCGCTTATTAACAAACGATTTCTAACAGAAATGCCGGCTTTCTCAAGAAACTCAATTTCTTCCATTAATGCATTCGGTGATAGAACAACACCATTACCGATCATACATAGAACATTATCCCTAAGTATGCCTGATGGAATAAGATGTAATACTGTCTTTTCGCCATGAATGACTAACGTATGTCCGGCATTATGGCCTCCCTGAAAACGTATTACCGCCTCAACTTGTTCGGTTAACAGATCAACCAGCTTACCTTTTCCCTCGTCACCCCATTGAGTACCGATAATAACGACATTTTTTCCCATAACTATTCCAGGCTTAAACTAAAGGTCTTACGACCCAGCTTTGATTATCTTGTTCTAAAATAGAAGTGCAACCCAATTCTTTTGCACTTCCGGTTTGCCCTGGCAACTGTTGAACAACAGCTTGTTGCTGAGCGCGTAAATCTCTAATTTTCTGATTTAACTCCATATCTTCAGAGAAAGGTGCAAAAATTAACTCTCTACGTACTATTTGACTGAACTGCCTGACAAGAGATGACAATAATTTTAAATCTGCACTAAAACCGGTTGCCGGACGCGCACGCCCAAAAACAGCGCCAATATTATCATAACGCCCGCCCCTAGCAATCTCCCTTCCTACTGAGGGCACAAAAGCGGCAAACACAATACCTGTATGATAATGATAGCCACGCAACTCAGCTAAATCGAAACTAATTGATAGTAAAGGGAAAAGGCCTGCCATCTTTTCAGCAATTGCTTCCAAATCTGCCAGCGCACTTTTAACCTCATTATTAGCTTTCAATAACACTATTCGCGCTTTATCAATCGTGTCTTTACCACCATTTAACTCAGGCAATTTTAACAACATTTGCTTAAGATCATTATCAATAGGGTAGCTTTCCATCAACTCCCGAAGCTCAGGTCGCGCTTTACGTTGCAAGACATCAAATAACTCACTTTCTTGTAACTGTGTTAATCCCGCCTGTTTAGATAAAGCCCTGTAAATACCAACATGCCCCAAATCCAGATGTATATCTTGCAATCCAGTTATCGCTAACATCTCCAGCATTAAACGAATAACTTCAACATCACTCTCTTTGCCGGGGTGCCCGTAAAGTTCAGCGCCAATTTGCATTGGACTACGTGTTTTCTGAAGCGGATCTCCTCGGGTATGTAAAATAGTGCCCACATAGCATAAGCGTGTCGGCCATTCGTGCTTAAGGTTATGAGCATCTATTCTGGCTACTTGGGGTGTCATATCAGCTCTTACACCAAGCATTTCTCCGCTAACCTGATCGGTTAATTTGAAAGTTTGTAAATCCAGATCGTGACCTGAGCCGGTCAATAGGGAATCTAAAAAATCAATAAAAGGAGGAATGACCAGATCATACCCCCAGCAAGCAAACAGCTCCAACAGTTTACTGCGCAAATTTTCCAGATGATTAGCTTCTTCCGGCAAAATCTCCTCTATGCCATCGGGTAAAAGCCAGGAATCTTTTTGTTGCATATTTTTTTATGTCCACTCAAACAAAACGCCCCGCAAGCGGAGCGTTTTGATATATCGATAAAAACCCGAGAGAAACTTATCCCGAAATTTTTATCTGTCATTGTTGGGTTACTTTACACTTGGCAATATAGCCTGCGTCAATGAAGCCGTAACCCGACCTATTTTTGTTTATTAAAATACTGAAAGAAATCAGATGCTGGATCTAAAACCATCATACTTGAACTTGAGAAAGTCTTTTTATAAGCATTCAAACTACGATAAAAAGTAAAGAACTCAACATCTGCACCATAAGCCTTTGCGTAAATTTCTGCCGAAGTTGCATCACCTTCACCACGTACTTTTTCAGCGTCACGAAACGCATTAGCTAGGGTCACTACCCGTTGTCTATCAGCATCGGCACGAATTCTCTCGGCAGCTTCTGCTCCTTGCGAGCGAAACTCACGTGCAACGCGCTCACGCTCGGCTTCCATTCTACGGAAAACCGACGTACTAACTTCAGGAGGCAAATCAATGCGCATTACTTGAACATCAACAATTTCCATACCCAAATCAGCTGCAACAGCCTTGGAGTTATTGGTTAAAATATCTCGAATTGCACTACGATCGGTTGAAATAAGCTGCTTGATGTTTCGTTTACTAAACTCACTTCTAAAAGCATCTTTAATGATTTGATCCAAGCGTAAGTTAGCTTGATCTATATCACCTGCAACCGTTGTATAAAAGGTCGCTACATTACCAATCCGCCATTTCACAAAAGAATCAACAATAACGTTTTTCTTTTCAGCCGTTAAAAAACGCTCAGGTTTTGCGTCCATGGTTTGAATACGCGCATCAAATTTCTTGATGCTATTAAAAATCGGAAACTTAAAATACAGCCCCGGCGCATAATCATTTTTTACTATCTTACCTAATTCAAATTTAATGGCCTTTTCAGTTTGATTAACTGTAAACATACACATAAAGCCAACAAGCAGCAGTGCTACAAAACCTACTAAAATTTTATTCGTATTCATTAGCGTCCCCTTGCATCACGGCTACGATTTGAAGCACGCTCAACGGCTTGCTCCGGAGCCGCAATCTGTTGTGACTGAGATTGAGGTTGATCAGCAGAACCTGATTGTGAGTTCATAGACGGCGCCTGCATTACAGGTTGATGCTCCATCATTTTATCCAAAGGCAGATACAGTAAATTATTTCCGGCTTTAACATCAACCAAAACCTTACCGGTTTCAGACATTACAGCTTCCATAGATTCAATATATAGACGTTTACGAGTCACATCCGGTGCCTTAACATATTCTGCAAGTAACTTGGAGAAACGATTGGTTTCACCTTGAGCTTGGGCAATTACCTGTTCTTTATAGCCTTCTGCTTCTTGTATCTTTCTAGCGGCAGCGCCTCTAGCTTTCGGTACAACGTCATTTGAATACGCTTCTGCTTCATTAATCAAACGCTGTTCATCTTCACGCGCTTTAATAGCATCTTCAAACGAATTTTGAACCTGCTCTGGTGGCTGGGCATCCTGCAAATTAACACTGGTTACCTGAACACCTGAATTGTAACTGTCCATTACATCCTGAATTTCTTTTTTTATCAGGGTCACAATTTCACTTCGACCTTGTGTCAATACAAAGTCCATAGTGCTACTACCGACCACACCACGCAGGGCACTTTCAGTAACCTGCTTTAAAGTCAAAGCGGGATTAACAACATTAAAAATAAACTGCTTGGCGTCTTTGACCTGATACTGAACTGCAAGGCGGACGTCCACATAATTTTCGTCTTTAGTTAACATCAGAGCTTCTTTAGGAACTGAACCAGTCGCTTGTTCAGAGCCACCACTCCGATACCCCACTTCAATGTAGCGCTGTTGTTTGACATTAACTATATCAACGCGTTCGATAGGTGCAGGCAAATGCCAATTCCATCCGGACTGAGTGGTAGCGATATATTGTCCAAAACGGGTTTCAACTCCATGATTACCTTCATCAACGATATAAAAGCCACTTAAGCCCCACAAAACTACCGCACCACCCGCAAGAAAACCAAGGCTTTTAATTGAGTTGCCGGGAGCAAAATTTCTAGGCGAACCATCATTATCTCCATTGCCGCCGCCAAAAAACTTACCTAATTTTTCTTGCAACGAACGTATTGCTTCATCTAAATCAGGCGGTCCTTTCTGGTCACCACGACCACTCCAAGGGTCCTTCTTATCGCCACCAGGCTCATTCCACGACATACTTATGCTCCACTATTGGATTACTTGATTAATTATCACGCAAGATATTTGTAATGCTATTCTATCGTAAATATCAATAAAAGTGAAAAACACAGACTTCAAGTTTAAAGACTTACCTACTATAAAATACCGCTATTACTTGGTTATTTCTTCAGTTATGACTTCTTTTAACAGCCCCAAATACCTCACATCAATTTCAATGACTAACTCATTCGCACCGAAGTCATCAATATGCTCGTCAATTATTTTTGCGCAAGTAAATAATTTAGCCCTAATATGACCTTGATCAGGCCTTAAATAACAACGTCTTTTAACTTTAGTAACCGAAAATAGTTCTGCCAGAACTTGAAAAAGCAAATCAACACCCTCTCCGGTTTCGGCAGATAACCAAACTCGAATAGGATTTCCACTGTCATCACGATCAATATGAGGCTGAATATTGTCAAGCAAATCAATTTTATTGAAAACCTCTAACTGCCTGACTTTATCTGCTTCTATATCTTCGAGTACATTATTGACTTGAACAATAATTTCATCCCTATCATCACTGTAAGCATCAATAACGTGGAGTAATAAATCTGCTTCACTAGCTTCCTGTAAAGTTGACTTGAATGCAGCCACCAACTCATGTGGCAAATGACGAATAAAACCAACAGTATCTGCAATAACAATCTCACTGTTATTAGGCAACTGACAACTACGTAAAGTTGGATCTAAGGTAGCAAACAATTGATCGGCCGTGTAAATATCAGCCCCTGTAAGCGTATTAAACAAAGTAGACTTACCCGCATTGGTATAACCCACCAATGAAACAGATGAAATTTCAGCTTTTTTTCGCTTACTACGTCCTTGATGACGCTGTTTATCGACTTTATCCAAACGCTGTTGAATTTGCTTGATACGCAAACTCAATAGTCGTCTATCAGTTTCCAACTGGGTTTCACCCGGCCCCCGAAGACCAATCCCCCCTTTTTGACGCTCTAAATGCGTCCAGCCTCTGACCAGCCGGGTTGACAAATGCTTTAATTGCGCCAATTCAACCTGGAGCTTGCCTTCAAAAGACTGTGCACGTTGAGCAAATATATCAAGAATCAAGCCGTTTCTATCAACGACTCTAACTCCCAAAGCGCCTTCAAGATTCCGTTCCTGACTCGGTGCAAGTGGATGATTAAATAAAACAACATCCGCACCATAGGTTTCAACTGCGGCTTTAAGCTCTTCTAGCTTGCCTTTACCAACAAAATATTTTGGGTCGGGTCGTTTTCGACTGCCAGTGATGACAAAAACAGGATCAGTTCCGGCAGATTTGGCCAATTCTTTTAATTCTAAAAGATCTTCTTGCCCGGAACGAAAAGTTAGATGAACAAGAACAGCTCGCTCACCTGATTCTGGACGATCAAACAATAAAATACTCCATCAATCGAACCATTAAAATGCTATTTTGCAAATTAAAATCACTCATTCTTCAGTTACTTCGTCTTCACGTGTTATTTTAACGGCTTTACTTGGAACAATAGTTGATATTGCATGCTTATAAACCATCTGACTGATAGTGTTTTTTAACATGATTACATACTGATCAAATGAGTCTACTTTTCCTTGCAATTTAATACCATTAACAAGAAAAATTGATACGGGAGTGTGCTCTTTTCTTAGAGCATTAAGAAAATTATCCTGCAAATTCTGACCTTTTGACATCCGATTTCACCTTATTATTTTATTGAGCTAAAGACAACTGCAATTACATGTCCATACATAATAAATATTTATTAATTGTATTTGTTTTTATTTTATCAGAGACAGCTTGATTTATGTCTAATTATATTACTGTCATCTTTAGTTTTACAATAAGATAACGATAATCCTCTTCTGCCAACGCATCATTTAATACCAGAAGTGTTTTTTTGAGGCTGGTTTTGTAAAATTGCCTTGAGAGCGGTAATTAAAATGCAAAAAGAGAACTTTTGTTGTAATAACAGTGGTGTTCAAGACATCAATTGGAACAAAATCTTGCCCTTCTGATAACTGCCAGCCTAAAGCTTCAGTATATTTAATAATATGGCTTAGACGGCTTAAGGCGTTTAAGGGTTATCCAGCAATGAATGCTAACCAAAACATACAGACTAATTTTAATAGAAAAAACCATTGTATTAATCATGCTGGCAACAAAAGCCAACCCATGAATAAAAACTATTAATTTTCTTAAATTCATCGAGGGCTTGATTGATAAAACCAGATTCGTTTTATAGTCATTTTGCATAATTAAAACACTAAAAAAATATTAAAGTAATTCGTTTAACGCTTACCTTCTCACCTATATAGGACACTTACTATATAATCCTATGCACTATTAAATTTTTCTACTTTTATCTATGAATCAAATTTGGAAAACCTTTCTCCTCACTCAAAAAGCAACGTTTGAAAGTGATGCTCATATTACTTTTCCTATGATTTCTGATGGTAACGACAAAAAAATCTACCCGATTGAGCATTTGGCCATTTTGAAGATTAGCGGCAATGATGCCGATAAATTATTACAAGGACAAGTGACTTGTAATATTAACGACATTACAGAATTCAAAAGTAGCCTGGGTGCTTTATGCAACCCCAAAGGGCGTGCCATAACCACTTTTTTACTGATCAAAACCCCTGATGCCTTTCTTATGGTTCTACCCAAAGAGCTATTGGCAACCATCCAAAAAAGATTGCAGATGTATATTTTAAGATCTGCCGTTACCTTGACAGATTGCACCGAAAAACTCTGTTTGCTCGGACTATCGCAAGCTAAAAAGGAAGATGAATCTTTATTTGATACTAGCGAGCAAGACGTCATTAGTGTTAATTTTTCTGTAAACGAATGTCGTCACTTAATCATTGCCGAAACTGACAAGGCCATTAATATCTGGTCGGAGTATGTCAATAATCAAGAATTTCTTCCGACCAGCTCTGAGCAATGGCGCTATCTGGATATATTGTCAGGCCTACCTTGGTTGACAACAGAAACCACTGAAGAATTTATCCCACAAATGCTTAATCTGGATCAATTGGGTGGCATCAGTTACAACAAAGGTTGCTATACCGGTCAAGAAATTGTTGCCCGCACTCACTATCTAGGCAAAACCAAAAGAGCTTTATTTCTGGCCGAATGCATCACAACGATCACGCCAGCGCCTAACTCAACTATCATTGACATTAGCACCGGCACAGAGCAAACCATAGCCAAAGTGCTTCTGGCCCAACAATCACCGTTCACAACTGAAACCAGTGCAAATAGCGTCAAAATGCTCATCGTTTTACAACTTGCTGAAAACGAAACTTATAAGCTTATACTAGACGACGATAATCGAACTCAAGTTACTTTATTAACACAACCATTATGATGAATTCTCAAGCTGTTTTAAAATTTCGTCGCATCGGCATTTTAACTATCTTTGCGGTTTATATAGTCATCCTAATGGGAGGTATCGTTAGGGCTTCAGGTGCCGGCATGGGATGTCCTGACTGGCCAACCTGCTTTGGACAATGGATTCCACCTACTGAAGAAGCTCAATTGCCCGCCAATTATCATGAGATTTATGCTCAACGCGGTTATCAGAACACTCAATTTAATCCCGTTAAAACCTGGACTGAATATTCCAACCGCTTGGTAGGGGTAAGTATAGGTTTTTTAATTTTCCTGACTGCTTGGTCATCACGCATTTTTCTTAAAGGTGACAAAACCATTTTTTATTTATCACTAAGTAGTTTTTTTCTGGTTGGTTTTCAAGGTTGGTTGGGATCTACCGTCGTTGCCAGTAACCTTAAACCCGTCATGATAACCATACACATGCTATTGGCTTTGGTGATAGTCGCTTTACTGATTTATACCATTGCCCGCTCGCAACGTGATTTTCTTAGTCAAATCAATACCCGCTTGTTACCCAATAAATTTAAAACGGTTCTAATCGCCGCCATGATAATGACCCTATTACAAATAGGCATGGGAACCCAAGTCAGAGAAGCCGTTGATTTTATTTCACAGACTCACATTGAGCGTCAATACTGGCGCGAAGATTTTCCTGTTATTTTTTATATACACCGATCATTTTCATCCATTATTCTTTTTACCAATGCTTGGTTAGTTTGGAAGATTTATCAATCGGTTGATAAACAAACGTTATTATTTCGAACAGGAATAACCCTAATGCTATTGGTAGTCACTGCAATTCTGGCCGGCGTCAGCCTTGACAGACTAAACGTACCGGCATTTGTTCAACCTATCCATCTGTTAATGGCCAACCTCATTTTTGGTGCGCAGTTTTTTCTTTATAGTTGCCTAAGTTATGCTGCAACAAACAAGGGTTTTATTAAAAAATCCCATACTGAATAATAATTAACTGACGAAGGATACGAAGTTTTTCTTCCTGTCCTTCGCACTTAGGCAATTTAATATTGGGCTATTTTAGTTTTTCATCACACCCAACACCAGCGCAATATGCGCTAATTCTGCGACTGAAGATACTTTAAGTTTATTCCTGATTTGTGTTCCGTAATTGGCAATGGTTTTATAGCCCAAGCAAAGCTCATCAGCTATTTTATGAGATGTTAAACCTTTAGCGAGTAACAAAAACACATCAAATTCACGAGGTGACAAAGCGTCAATAATAGCTTTATAAGCTTCATTACTTGTTTCAAATTTATCACTACGCAGCGCATCATCTTTGAGCAAACCTGGCTCAATATAAATCTCTCCCTCTGCTATTTTCTTTATTGCGGCAATCAAAATTTCAGGATGGGCATGTTTGGTAATATAGCCTTTTGCACCCGCACTTATGGCTCTATCGATATAAACCTTTTCATCGTGCACACTAAACACCAAAATTTTGGCCTTGCCATCACGATTACAAATACGCCTGATTGTTTCTAAACCACCAATTCCAGGCATCGACAAATCCAGCACCATCAAATCAGCTTGCGTCTCAAAATATAACTGACAAGCCGACTCTCCGCGTTCCGCTTCGCCTATTACCTCAATAGCCTCATCGGTTGCCAATAACATGCGAAAACCGGCACGAACGATAGCATGATCATCTACCAAAATTACTTTTATCTGCTTCGTCATTATTTTAAAGGAATATTTACGATGATAGCCATACCCTGATTTGGTGCCGTCTTAATGGTCATTTCCCCATCCAGACTGTTGATTCTTTCCCGCATACCCAACAAGCCAAAACCTGACTTAATTATTTCAACCGAACAACCTTGACCCTCATCAATTACACTTAACAACAGTGCCCTTTCCGTTTCTGATAAGCTTACAATTTCCAAACAAATGCTTGCTTGCTTTGCTTTTGCATGACGGATAATATTAGTTAAACATTCCTGGATAATTCTAAATACCTGAATGATTATTTTATGCTCAAGAACATCAACTTCATCCGGGCAGTTAAGAGAGATTATTAATTCCGGATACCGTAGGGCCCAGTTATTTAACAAATCCTCTAACGTCGCCTTTAAACCCAACTCACTTAATATCAACGGATGCAACTGATGCATCATAGAACGCACCACCTTCATTAAGTGATCACATACATTAATAATGGCATCGGTACTTTTTTTAATATCGTTGCTTGCACCACTAACAGCAAACCGAGAACGTTCAGCTGTTACAGCCATAACTTTAATTGCGGTTAACGATTGCCCTAGTTCATCATGCAACTCCTGAGAAAGTCTCTCTCTTTCATCTTCTTGTATTTCCAAAGAATGCTGAGTTAATGCCCTATTTTCCTGCCGACTGGTGTTTAGCTCGCTGGCCATATGATTAATCGCTTTAGCGATACTGTCATATTCCTGAATCGAGAAATCAGGCAACTCTTGCTGATATTGGCCCTTTTCAATGATCTTTAGCGCATTAACAATTACGGCAATCGATTGAAGCGCTTTATTGAAAGCCAAATTAACCGCTAAAAAAGTTAACAGCGTTAATAAACCAATCGCGCTAAAAAAACCGATACTCTCCTGCCAAACTTCGGTTATTTCATCTAACGAGTTAGCCTCAATAAGCAGCGTAAGCTGCTTACCACCCAAACGGGTAATTTTATGCTCAGTTTTTAGATGTTGCCCTTCAACCAACTGAATAAACCATCGCGGCGGCTTATCTTCAGTGCTGGACTGTAGGTTTTTACTGACCACATTAATGATTTCACCCGAGGGTTCCTTTAGTACAATGCTTAGATGCTTAGTCTGATTAAGTGCATTTAAATGAAGTAACCAGTCGTTTTGATTAAATGGTGCTTGCGAAGCCTTTGAAAATCCGAAACTTATCAACTGCACTGCCAAATCAACAGATGAATTGATCTCCTTATCGACCGCATTACGCGCATGCCAAATAGCAATCGAACCACCCAAGAGCAACATACAGAATGACGAAAACAAAATGCGTAGGTTGATCTGATAACGCAGACTCATGTGCTTTTAAACAATCACCACTGACAATTTTAAAAAATGACTAAATACCCTGCCCCCATAGCCCTGAATAAAACCTTTCACCCAATGCTTTCCTAGAACGTTCCGCTAATTCGGCCTCTTTAAAATCTTCGTCCAGCACATCAACATTGGCTTGATATCCCACTGCCAACATTGCCATAGGCATACAATCATCGGGAAGATTAAAAACCTCATGGGCTTTTTTAGCATCAAAACCACCCATTTGATGCACAATCAATCCTAACGCAGTGGCCTGAATACAAAGATTAGCGCTTGCAGCTCCTGTGTCATACATTGCCCAACGATTAGCCTGACCATTATGATTAAAGTTTTCCATAGCTACTGCGAGTATCAATAGGGGCGCGTTCTTGGCCCATTGCCTGTTTTTTTCAACCACGACGTCCAAAGCCGTTTGCCAACTGATTTCATCAGTCGCTTTATTGCACACCACAAAACGCCAAGGCTGATCATTAAAACAAGAAGGGGCCCAACGTGCGGCTTCCAGTAGTGCTAGTAAATCTTCATGTTTCACTAACTGATTGGCATCAAATGCTCTGGGACTCCATCTGTCTTGAATAATATCGTGAACTTTTACACTTGTTGTTGCGGGTTTATGATGCATGTTTATTTCCTTAAATTAGTTTGATAAAACAAATACTCACAAGAGTCGATAGTAAAAATTTTAGTTATAAAGTCAACACGCCGTTTCGATAATCACTAAACGCTTGTTCAATTTCTTCAATGGTGTTCATCACAAAAGGACCCGCCTGCACTACAGGTTCTTTTAATGGAAGACCCGCCAAGACCAAAAAGCGCGCCGATTGTTCCTTTGTTGTCAATTGCAAGTTATGACCATTAACTAACTGCCCAAGTTGTCCGGCTTTTAAAGTTTTATTCGATTCATCAATAGCCAATTCACCTTTATAAATATAAACCAAAACGGTGTGTTCTAGGGAAACCGTTATTTCGAGGTGTTGCTGTGAACTTAACAAGACATCGAAATACAATGGCTGAGTGGATACGCCTGTTACCGGGCCAATGATTTTTTCTGTTTCATTTGTATATTCACCCGCGATAACTCTAAGATAACCACCTCCAGCCAAATCAATATGAGGTATTTTATCAGCGCTAAATTCCTGGTAATGCGGTGGCTTCATTTTTTCTTTGGCAGGCAGATTAATCCATAACTGAAAGCCATGTAACAATCCATCTTTCTGCTCCGGCATCTCTGAATGGATAATGCCATGCGCAGCGGTCATCCACTGAACATCGCCAGCACGTAAATGTCCTTCATTACCTAAGTGATCACGATGCAACATAGCACCTTCAAGCATATACGTGACTGTTTCAAAACCGCGATGCGGATGATCAGGAAAACCACCCACGTAATCCGTTGGCTCATCCGAGCCAAATTCGTCCAGTAAAACAAACGGATCAAAGACATTTTTTTGCTGCTGACTGACGACACGCTTTAATTTAACACTAGCACCATCGGTGGTATTTTGCCCTGTGATAATCGCAGCCAGTTGTCGAGTTTGCTTAGTCATCATGTCAATCAACTCATCCAGAAATATAAGTCATGCTATTTTTTAAATATCCATAAATAACATGGGAATGCCGTAAGTTAAGATAAAATAACTAAACGCCAAAGTAACACTAACACTCATTTTAGTCTCAAATGCCTGACGCAAAATATAACTGATAATCGCTATGTACCAGCCAACCAATACAACCGCTATAGCGATTGATATTTCTTCGGCACGCACATTGTGATTCATCACCATATAAAAATACAGCCCCTCGGTTAGGGTAGCCAAGGTCATGATAAAGTTTTCGCAGATAAAAATAGCAGTAAACATCTGATGAAAATACTGAAATTTTTTAAAAATAAACAAGTACGTAGCAATAGACGAAAATGCCATAATGGTTCGCAAAGAGACTTCCAGCGTTCCATCAGCAGGATCAGCAATCAGGCCTTCTACGATAATGCCTGAAATAAGATAAAAAATTACCGCTTTCCACATAAATGCTTTTGAGGGAAATAACTCAACCGGGTTATTTTTAAACCAGCAAAGGGAAAGGTATTTAATTAATAAACTCATGGGGATGGATGCTCTAACTGAAGTGAATCTTGTAATGGTTAACCGCTTTAATGGCTTTATATTATAACGGTTACCTTGTAATCAAGCGCTTAAGATTTTTTGCTGAAGTGAATTTCGATGTTTTTTTAACAGTACCGCATAACTATCAGGGTCGTTCAAGCTGAAACACACGGCCTTGATAATCAATCACCAAACTATCTGGCCGAATCGCTTTAAGTATCATTCCATTTTCTAAATGCTGACCGGCTTTATACTTCACCATATCAATCATCACAAAACTTTCCTCAGTATGCTCTGAATAAACAAAGACATTAATGTTTAGTTTTGGTATGGCTCGGCTATCGTCAGAAGGCAGATTACTTAAAAAAGGAATATCATTTTTTGCCGGTTCGCTTCCATGAAAACTCGCTGATGATGGCTCATCTACTTTTATGTCAGGCTTAATTTGTACCACTGAATCAGATTTATTATCAACAGGCGATTGATTTATCGACTCAACCTGTGTTGCTTTTGGAATCAACGGCTTTTTGATTTCAGTGGTTACTTTGGGCTTTTCTGCGCCGACCAAAGCCTCAATAGAAGTGTTTTTGGTAGCAGATGATTGTATCTTTTTTTCGGGCGATATAACTTTAACCGCTTGCTTTGCCTTATCGCTGACTTCAGGCAAAGGTAAATTGGTTAAAACTGCAGGTGTTGTTGGATTAACCGATAGAACCGAGTTATTTTTCAAAAACCAAACAATGCCGACAATAAGCAACACATTAACAATACCAATAATGGCATAAAGTTTTACAGCCTTACTTTTATCTTGTTCAGGTTGATTAATTAAAATTCTGTCAGTGACCGTCTCAGCGTTTAGAGACTGCCTTTCCTGTTCTGATTTACGTAACGCATTTAAAATAAAAGACATAACTAATCCGTTATTTCAAGGTGAGAAAATTCAAGCTGACGCGCTAAATTTTTAAGTTGATCCATAGTCTTGGCGCCCACTTTACCATCCTCGGTCAATTGATACTGCCGTTGAAAATGCTTAACATGCTCAGCCAACTCATCATCATAAAAACGTGGCTTTTCTACTAGTGTACTTTGCCCATCAAACGAATTTAACACGTAACGCAACCACAACACTTTATCCGATGCCTGATGAATAGGAATCAAATTGGCATCCGGCATTGACGGCGACTCTAACAATAAATAATAACCATCCCAATACTTAAGCACATCAGCCACTGGAAAAGTGACTTTATCTAGAAAATGAATCAAAGATTGATTTTGTCCCAAACCGGCCAGTAAAGCATGGTGTTTGTCTTTATCGGCTAAAGAAAATTCTAAAATAACCGGCCGATTAAGCGCCAACATGTCTTTCCAATTGGCTTTACCAAATACACACTTAAGACCTGTGGCCTCTACTGAATGACAATCAACTTTATTATTTTCAGGCATTTCCTTGCCCCAAGCTTTTAGGGCATTTATTAAAGCGGCATCCAAAGAAAATTGAGGGTTACTAATCCACTCATTAAAACTTTGAGCTTTAACAAGGGGCGTGACAACGGCTTTTTCAATCGGCAGAGGCTTTTTGTCTTCCGGCTTTGGGGTAATCGGTTGCACAACTTTAGTGGCAGGTAAATTTACGATGGCTTGTTGATTTACTTTGGGCTTCTCATTGAGAAAATAAATACCCGCAATTAAACACCCTAAAAAAAACAGACTAAAAAAAAGACTCAGGTAAGACGGTTTATTATCTACAGTAGCAACCAACACTTCCCTGGCAGCAGCCTTAACAATTGCCGGCGTAACAAGGGTTGCGTTGGTTGAATAAGCACCCAGCAAGGCACGATCACAAAGAATATTAATCAAGCGGGGTATGCCTGAAGACAGTTTGTAAATTTTACGGATCGCTGTTTCTTTAAAAATATCCGGTTGACCGTTACTCACTATCAAACGATGGCGAATATAAGCGCGTGTTTCTTGTAGCGACAAGGGCTGCAAATGATAGCGGGCAGTAATACGCTGATTTAACTGACGCAAATCTTGTCTTTTTAATAAATCCTTAAGCTCAGGCTGACCAACCAGAATAATACGTAACAATTTTGTTTTACTGGTTTCAAGATTAGTTAACAACCGAATCTGTTCCAGCACATCCATACTTAAATTTTGTGCTTCATCAATTAACAAAACAGTGCGCCTGCCATTGGCATGAGCTGTCAAAAGATACTTATTTAAAAGATCAATCAGATTTTTTAAGGACTGTTGGCTTTTGTCGTAGTCAATACCCAATTCATCACAAATAGTCGCTACCAACTCTAAGACATTCAGCTTTGAATTTAAAATCAACGCAACATCTATATTTTCGGGTAATTGTTGCAACAGGCAATGGCACAGCGTTGTTTTTCCGGTGCCCACTTCACCCGTTAAAGCGACAAAGCCACCACCAAAATCCATACCATACAAAAGATGCGCCAACCCTTCCTGATGACGGGCACTCATATATATAAAGTGCGGATCAGGCGATATGGAAAACGGTAATTCGCTAAAATGAAAATGTTGTTTATACAAAGTTTTGATTTTTTAGAAAAACAATGGAATTGTAAAATATTGTAACCTACAAAGGAGATTATGGCTGCAATTGCTAAATATCCATAAAGATAAATTGCACTTCAAAGCTTAATCCAACCTTCATTGCAAGACGATTAACGGTATAATTCGGCATCTTTAGTAAACCCGAATAAAAACCATCATGACCACCGTTAATTCAGAAAAACTTTCCAGCGCACGTTTTGCCCAAGCAACGGACGCTTTTGTTGAAGTATTTACCGCTTCTGTTGATTTTGACAAACGCATGGCCGGGCAAGACATTCAAGGCTCAATCGCTCATGCGACCATGTTGGCGCATTGTGGCATTCTGACTGAAACCGAGCGTGACTCGATTATTAGCGGCCTGCACCAAATTAGCGATGAAATCATTAACGGTGAGTTTGTTTGGTCGATTAAGCAAGAAGATGTGCACATGAACATCGAAGCCAGACTAACTGATTTAATCGGCATTGCCGGTAAAAAACTGCACACCGGTCGCTCTCGTAATGATCAAGTTGCAACCGACATTCGGCTTTACTTACGAAGTGAAGTCACTCATATCACTGATCAACTCACCCGCTTGCAAAAAGCCATTCTGGATTTGGCCGAGCAACATGCTGATACCATTATGCCCGGTTTTACGCATTTACAAGTCGCCCAACCCATTACCTTTGGCCATCATCTAATGGCTTGGTTTGAAATGTTGGTACGTGATAGGGAAAGACTGCAAGATTGCGTTAAACGTATCAATATTATGCCCTTAGGTGCTGCCGCCTTGGCTGGAACCAGTTACCCGATTGATCGTTATATGACCGCTGACTTGCTGGGTTTCAGCCGACCTTCTGCCAACTCACTGGATTCGGTTAGTGATCGTGATTTTGCCATTGAATTTACCGCCGTGGGCAGCATCATCATGATGCACTTATCACGTTTTTCAGAAGAATTAATCTTATGGTCCAGCGCCCAGTTTGATTTTATCGACATGCCCGACGCCTTCTGCACCGGCTCATCTATTATGCCGCAAAAGAAAAATCCCGATGTTCCTGAGCTGGTTAGAGGAAAATCAGGTCGCATAACAGGCCATTTAATTTCATTGCTGATGCTAATGAAAAGCCAGCCTTTAGCCTACAACAAAGATAATCAAGAAGATAAAGAACCGTTGTTTGATACCGCTGATACATTAATTAATTGCCTGCGAGCTTATGCCGACATGGTACCGCACCTTAGCGCCAAAAAAGCCAATATGTACAACTCCGCCAAACGCGGCTTTGCCACCGCAACCGATCTGGCCGATTATTTGGTTCGTAAAGGAATGGCTTTTCGTGATGCCCATGAAGTCGTAGGCTTGGCCGTACGTTTAGGCATTGATAGCCAACGCGACTTATCAGAAATATCCTTAGCCGAGTTACAACAATTTTCAGCATTGATTACTGAAGATGTCTTTGGATATTTAACCCTCGAAGGCTCCGTTGCAGCCCGTCAACATATCGGCGGCACCGCTCCTGATACCGTCAGAAAAGCCATTCAAACCGCACGTTTGGCCATGTAGGATTTATTAGAAAAGACAGTTGACCCAACGGTAATATAAACTGGGTCTAAGCCCACGCAAACATCCACCTAAAACAAGCTTAGATTCAGGATTATCGCCAAAGTACCTTGGAAAGCCTTATTAATAATCAACTGATTTAAATAATGTGGACATCTTAATCATATTGCCATATTACGTAAGAGTTTATAATGCCATAATGCTTTTTAAGCAAGCCCGGCACTATGGTTAACAAATAATACTGTTCAGCAATAAGTTAAATGATACATTTCTACGACTAGACTCGTCACTAACTGATAAAAAGAGGTATTTATGCAAACAGAAAAATAGTCAATACAGGACGTTAAAAATAAATTAGGGGCCGTTGTTGCTGCCGCTAAAACCGGTAAGGCACAGATAGTTACTCGTCGTGGTGTACCAACATCTGTAATTTTATCAATCGAGGATTTTGAAAAACTACAACGACTAGAAGCCGCCCAAGCACCTTCATTTATAGACCATTTACTCAGTATGCCTCGTGATGATGGTGAATTTGAGCGAATGAATGTGCAGCTAAGAGATTTTGAATAATGCCTTACCTTTTAGATATCGATATTTTATCGGCTATCCGTTAACCAAATGAATTTCACCAAACAATTGTGGCAGCAGATGAAAACATTGAATGCTGCTCAACGCAATTATTGGTGTGGTATTTGAAAATACGATCATAACAACGCTGTCTCTCGTGCAAAATCATCAGCGGAATCTTCCAGTAAGGTAGCACCTGCATCAAAAGCAAGGCGCAATAACGAAACTCTACCGATACCTAGCCAAGTAGCCGCTGTACCTGACGAAAGTTTACCTTCTTTAAACAGATTGATGGCGGCTTGTTTTTTTTAGGTAATCAGCAAAGTCTTCTGCATTTAGATGAAGACCCAGTAAAATTTCTGGCGGACAGCCTATAGTGACGCTTTGTTCCATGGTGGCTCCCAAAAGTAATAGCCTCTCAAATTGACATCCTCACCACCCTAAAGAGACGGTGATTCCTAGTTTTACTAGGAGCGGTCTTGCATCGCTGCTTACCGCTGGTTCCTGCTGCTGACGGCATTACTGCACCATTCACTTCACAGGCTAACTCCCGACTGGCTAACGCCATGTGTCCTCGGGT